>Ga0208633_100021_pt1 | contig 136684 bp, 135 predicted proteins | sample LakWasMet63_LOW9_2_FD_183895 | JGI IMG/M metagenome (GOLD analysis project Ga0208633, IMG submission 183895) | Freshwater sediment methanotrophic microbial communities from Lake Washington under simulated oxygen tension - Sediment Metagenome... | ecosystem: Environmental > Aquatic > Freshwater...
TCTGGAGGTCTATGGACAGTGGCTCAGCAGGCTCGAGCATTCGCCTGAGACCATCCAATAAACTCTCGTTAGTGTTGCACTTGAATTTGATTCCGCCCCATGTTGTTTGTGCTATGTTTGCTATCGAATAAATAGCAAGTTGAATCAGGCAAAGAAAAACCCGCAGCGCGTGCGCCCTGCGGGTTTTTGTTTTCGTGTCGAGAACCGTGACACTCGTCGACGCAGCATGAGGGTGCAGGGCAAGGCGCAACCGCGCTGACAGTACCACTTGGTACGGCAAGCGGCTGCAACGCCGCCATGCGCCCTCAGGCCAGGAGCACTTACATGCCCATGCCGCCCATGCCGCCCATCCCACCCATGTCAGGCATGCCGCCGCCGGCAGGCGCTTCGTCCTTCGGCGCCTCGGCCACCATGCACTCGGTGGTGAGCATCAGGGACGCCACGGAAGCAGCGTTCTGCAGGGCAGTGCGGGTCACCTTGGTCGGGTCCAGAATGCCCATCTCGATCATGTCGCCGTAAGTGTCGTTGGCAGCGTTGAAGCCGTAGTTGCCCTTGCCGGCCAGCACGGCGTTCACCACCACGCTCGGCTCGCCGCCGGCGTTGAACACGATTTCGCGCAGGGGCGCTTCGATGGCCTTGAGCACCAGCTTGATACCGGCGTCCTGGTCATGGTTGTCACCCTTGATCTCGCCAGCGGACTGACGGGCGCGCAGCAGAGCCACGCCACCGCCGGCCACGATGCCTTCTTCCACGGCAGCGCGGGTGGCGTGCAGGGCGTCTTCCACGCGGGCCTTCTTTTCCTTCATTTCGACTTCGGTGGCGGCACCGACCTTGATCACGGCCACACCGCCGGCCAGCTTGGCCACGCGCTCTTGCAGCTTCTCGCGGTCGTAGTCGCTGGTGGCTTCTTCGATCTGCACGCGGATCTGCTTCACGCGGGCTTCGATGTCAGCGGCAGCGCCGTTGCCGTCGATGATGATGGTGTTTTCCTTGCCCACTTCGATGCGCTTGGCCTGGCCGAGGTCAGCCAGCGTCACTTTTTCGAGGGTCAGGCCGACTTCTTCTGCGATGACCTTGCCGCCGGTCAGGATGGCGATGTCTTCCAGCATGGCCTTGCGACGGTCGCCGAAGCCCGGGGCCTTGACGGCCACGACCTTCAGGATGCCGCGGATGGTGTTGACCACCAGGGTCGCCAGGGCTTCGCCTTCGACGTCTTCGGCAATGATCAGCAGCGGACGGCCAGCCTTGGCGACTTGCTCCAGCGTGGGCAGCAGGTCGCGGATGTTGCTGATCTTCTTGTCGAACAGCAGCACGAAGGGGTTGTCCAGCAGGGCAGCCTGCTTCTCGGGGTTGTTGATGAAGTAGGGCGACAGGTAGCCGCGGTCGAACTGCATGCCCTCGACCACGTCGAGTTCGTTCTGCAGCGACTTGCCGTCTTCCACGGTGATCACGCCTTCCTTGCCGACCTTGTCCATGGCATTGGCAATGATCTCGCCGATGCTGGAGTCGCTGTTGGCGGAGATGGAGCCGACCTGGGCGATTTCCTTGGAGGTGGTGGTGGGCTTGGTCGCCTTCTTCAGCTGCTCGATCAGGGCGGCCACGGCCTTGTCGATGCCGCGCTTGAGGTCCATCGGGTTCATGCCGGCGGCCACGTATTTCATGCCTTCGCGCACGATGGCCTGGGCCAGCACGGTGGCGGTGGTGGTGCCGTCGCCAGCGTTGTCAGAAGTCTTGGAAGCAACTTCCTTGACCATCTGGGCGCCCATGTTCTGCAGCTTGTCCTTCAGTTCAATTTCCTTGGCCACGGACACACCGTCCTTGGTCACGGTGGGGGCGCCGAAGGAGCGCTCGAGCACCACGTTGCGGCCTTTCGGGCCCAGGGTAACTTTGACGGCGTTGGCCAGGATGTTCACACCCTCGACCATGCGTGCGCGGGCTTCGCCGCCGAAAATGACGTCTTTTGCTGCCATGTTGATTTCTCCGAATTCAGTTCAATAAAAAGTGGAAATGGCTGCGATTGACTTTCAGCTTCGGCCGGGGCTTTGCCCCTTCACCTGGCAACGCCAAGTGAGCCTGCGCTGAAAATGAATCGCGATCCGATTTATTTTTCGACGACGGCGAACAGGTCGTCTTCCTTCATCACCAGCAGTTCATCGCCATCAACCTTGACGGTCTGGCCGCTGTATTTGCCGAACAGGACGCGGTCGCCAACTTTCACGTTCATGGCCACGAGTTCGCCCTTGTCGTTCTTCTTGCCGGGACCAACGGCCAGCACCTCGCCCTGGTCAGGCTTCTCGGCAGCGCTGTCGGGGATGACGATGCCGGAGGCGGTTTTGGTTTCGTTTTCCACGCGCTTCACGATCACGCGGTCGGCCAGAGGACGCAGTTTCATCAGGAATCTCCTTGAGTTTGAAACAATGGGTTGGTAAATCCGGAGCCACAACGAGTAAGTTGGTGCTCATTGACTTTGTTGGGTGAGCGGTGTTAGCACTCAAATCCAGCGAGTGCTAATCATAAGGCTTTTTGCCCGTCTTTCAAGACAGGCGCAAGTTACACTTCCGCGGGTCGAGGAAATCACTGCCACCCTTGTTACCCACCCGCCTAATCCGTGCCTGAGTCCCTGCGCCAACTTCATGGTCGTTCATTCGGCGTGCGGCTGGGCTGCGTGCTGGGTTTCTGTGCGGCCTTGCTGGCGCTGGATCTGTGGCAGCGTGCCCCGCAACCGGACGAGCCTCGTGGCGTGTGGCCGGTGCCGGCGGACCACATGCCGACGACGGCCCTGGTACCGCGGGCGGGTGGCCAGATTCCGATGCCGGCCAACACGCCAGCCGCCCATGCCAGTACGCTGCTGCCGCTGCCGGCAGACAACGCGGCGGCATTGCTGGCTTTCTGGTTTGCCGGTTCGCGCGAGAGCGCACCCGATGTGCAGATTGCCGCCTCCGCCTTCGATCGCGCAAGCCGGCAGTGGCGCCCGGCCCGCTTCGTGGTGAATCGCCAGGAGGCAGGCGAGCAACTGGGCTTTGGCCTGCGCCGCCTGGGCAACCCGGTGGCCTGGCGCGATGCGGATGGGCGCGTTCACCTGTTTGTCGTGGCGACCGGCCTGGGGGGCTGGGCAGCCGGCCGCATCCTGCACCTGCGCCAGGTCGATGGCGGAGCGGACTTCGCGCAACTCGCCTTCGCGCCGGTGCGCGTGCTGCCGCTGTCCTGGCTGTGGAACACCAGCCACCTGGTGCGTTCCATGCCGCTGCCCCTGGCCGATGGCGGCATGGTGCTGCCGGCCTATTTCGAGCTGGGCAAGAAATATCCCGTGGCCTTGCGCTTCGACGCCCATGGCGAATTCCGCGGCATGGTGCGTATGTCGCAGCGCGGCGACATGCTGCAGCCCACGCTGCTGATGCGCAGCGAGACCGACTGGCTGGCCCTGCTGCGCGACAACAGCCCGGAGAAAAAACTTCGGACCGTACAGACGATCGATGGCGGCCGGCATTGGCAGGACCGGCCGGAGTCGGGCCTGCACAACCCCGATGCGGCGATCGCCGCGCTGGCGCTGGAGCCGGGCCTGATGTTGCTGGCGCACAATCCCCGCCCCGATTCGCGTGCCGTGCTCGATCTCAGCGTCTCCAGTGATGGCCGGCAATGGCGCCGGCTGCTGACGCTGGCGCAAGGTGAGGGGCCGAGCGAATACTCCTACCCGTCCATGACCTGGGCCGATGGCAGCCTGTGGGTGAGCTACACCGATCAGCGTCGCACGATCGCCTGGCAGCGGCTGGACCCCGCTGACAAACGCTGAGATCGCGCACCATGGACTGGACTATCTCCCTTCACAGCCTGCTGTCGATGCAAACCCCGGCCTTGCCGTCGCCCTGGGTGGCGCACCTGTATCTGGTGTCAAGTTGGGCCCTGGTGCTGGCTGCACTTGGACGGTGGCTGCTGCGGCGCTGGGTAGCGCAGAGCAAGCCGCTCTGGCAGTGGTTTGTGCCGGCCGGTCTGGCGCTCTGGGCCCTGTGGCCGGGGCCGCTGTCGCCGGCTTACTGGCTCGGTCTGGCGTTCCAGGCACCGAGTCTGCTGAGCACGGTGCTGTGCGGCCTGTTCTTGCTGCGGCTGTTCAAGCCGACAATGCGGCCGGCAGAGAGTGGCAAGGCGCCGTGGTATTTCGGTGCGATGGGCATCGTGCTGGGCTGGCTGCTGTTGCTGGATACCTTTGCGGTGTGGCCGGTGTCGCTCTATGCTCTGGGTTTCAGCCCGGCGGCGCTGGCCGTGGTGGCATTGGTCGCCTGCCTGCCCTGGTTGCTGGCGGTGCAGCGCCAGTCGGCACGCGACGTATCGCTGTTGCTCGGCGCTGTGCTTTTGCTGCAGGTGCTGTTGCGGCTGCCGACGGGCAATCTGTGGGATGCCTTGCTCGATCCCTGGCTGTGGGTCGTGCTGCAAGTCGGTTGGCTGCAACACGCGCTGCGCCGTTTTCGCGGCAGTTTGACCTGATGCCGGGTGACGCGCGTCAACGCGTCAACAACCATTCGCGCTTGAACAGCCACTGTTGCGGTTGCCACAGGTTGGCCAGCGTGACTTCGCCCGGCATGTGCCGGCTGGTGAGCAGCCAGCGCGCGCCCAGCACCGTGCACTGAGGCTGGCACAGCGGCGTGCTTTCTGCTGCGTCCGACTGGATCCACACCACGCCGTCATGGGTGGCGAGCAACTGCTTGAGTTGCTGTGCCGGTGTTGGCAAGGTGGCGCCGGGTGCAACCCGGGCCAGGGCACGGCCCCCGGTGTCGTAGGGGATGAACTGATGCTGGCCCGGCAGCAGGAACTGGAAACGTTCAAACTGGCTGTTGAAGCCATTGGGCACGGCAATGTGTCCAGTGGGGACCGCTGCAGCCGTCTGCGGGGCATAACGTCCGACAGGGCCATCCAGGGGGGCTACGGTGAGGTCGAAGGTGGCGTAGACCAGCAGGCCTGCAAGCACGGCGCCGGTGCGCGTCCAGGTGGCGCGCCACAGGCCGATGACGATGACGCAGGCCCCCAGGCCGGCGGCTAACAACACGAGGCCGATGTCAGTGGCCGATGACAGGCCCAGCGCGTGGCCGACCCAGGCAATGCGTCCGAGCACCAGCAAGGCCAGGCCCGACAGCAGCAGGGTCGGCACAAACCACAGGCGCCCGATGTTGCGCCAGTGGAGCGCCAACAGCATGGCCACCGCCGGCATGGCCGGGATGACGTAGCGTGCCGAACGCTGGCTCGGGAACAGGAAGACCAGCAGCCAGACGGCGGCCCAGGCCAGCAGGATGGCCTGGTGCGCCGGCAGCGGCCGCTGGGCACGCAGCTGCGGCAGCTGCTTCAAGCCGAACCAGGCCAGGCCGATGACGGCAAAGGCCAACAGTCCAGCGTTGACCGCGTAGGCCAGCAGTTGCGACCAGAGGCTGGAGCCGCTGAGCGACAGTGCCTCCTGCCAATAGCCGCGCGCATCGGAAAACTTGGCGGCGTTCTCGCCGACGATGAACTCACGCCAGACGGCGGCCGGATCCGGGTCCAGTACGAACCAGAGCGCGAACACGCCCACGGCCAGCAGCGCGCTGAACGCCGTGCGCAGGGTGTGACGCAGCAGCGTGCGCCAGGTCAGATGCGATTCGCTCAACACCAGGGCCAGCCACCAGGCCGCTGCCGCCGGTGCGATAAGGGCGAAGGACTTGTAGGCCAGGCCCAGGCCCAGGCCCAGGCCGAACAGGGTGTGCAGGCCCCAGCCGGGGCCGCTCAGCGGGTGGCGCAGCCTCTGCCACAGCAGGCTGAAGAGCGGCAGGCTGAACCAGAAGGTCTCGGGCGCGCTGGTGAGATAGGGCCGGCCGTAGCGGAAGGTGCTGAGAAAGGCCAGATAGACGCAGGCGGCGATCAGGCCATCGCGCCAGCGTGGCGTGATGAGCCGCACGCTCCAGGCGATGGCGGCGGCGATCAGCAGGGTGTAGAGCAGGCTCGGCGCGCGCAGGGCGGCCAAGCTCCAGTGCTGGCCCCAGTCGCCAGCCACCATGGCCTGCCAGAACAGCAGTGGCGGCTTGGTGTTGCGCGTGTCGGCCAGCTCGGAGGCCAGCGGCAGCCAGTGGCTGCTTTCCGCCGTCTTGCGCGCGATATGGGCGTAGACCATCTCGTCGCCATTGGTCGGGATGTACTGTCCGCCCAGGCCGCAGGCATAGACCGCGATCGCCAGCAGCAACAGGGCCAGCCAGGTGAAAGTATGGTCAGCCGCAGAGGTTGGGGTCGAGTAGCCGGAGGAGCGCATGAATGTCCCGAAGCCGGGCTGTCCCGGCGCTGCCCGGCATTATGGCTTGCGGCGGTGGCGGAAAGTCCAGCGGTCGTTGGCGATGAAGTTGCTGACGCTGGCAATGACGATGGCGATCACGTTGGCCAGCAGGTAGTGCATGAAGTGCGTCAGCCACAGGGTGAGTGCGTACTGCAGCAGGATGCCGAGCCAGGAGGCGGTGGCGTACTGGCCCAGCTGCGCCAGCAGGCTGCGTTTGGAATAGCCGTCTTCCTGCTGTGCCGAGGTGGCGTGCAAGCGGTCGGACCAGGTCCACAGCCGGTTCCAGGTGAAGTTGTTGACCGTGGCCACCGCGATGGCGAGTGCCAGCGAGAAGTAGGGTTTGCTGCCCGGTGCTTCGATGGCGTTAAAGAGGAACTCGTGCGCCGTGTACAGCACCGCCAGGTTGACCACCGTGCCGCTGGCGCCCACCAGGCCGAAACGGACATAGCGAAAGCTGTGCAGCCAGTCGATCAGGCGCCAGAGACGTTCGCGCAGGGAAGGGGTACTCATGCAGCAGCGGGCTCCGGCTGTTCGCGCAGGGCCTGAAGGGCGTCGGCCAGCACCGGGTCGGGGGCGATGCGCTTGAGGCACTGGTTGTCGCCGTCACAGAAGGTCAGGCGGTGGTTGTAGGCACTCAGGCAGGGCGAGCAGGCGATGCCGGACTCGTACACCGTGGCCTGAGGGCCGAACGGTCCCGGCAGCGGGCCGTAGAGCTTGCCGGTCTCGGGGCCGAAGAACATCAGCACCCGGATGGGCGTGAGGCTGGCAAAGTGGCCGGGGCCGCCGTCGTTGGTCAGCAGCAGGTCGCTGGCGTGAAAGAGCATGAGCAGCTCGCGCAGGCTGCGCGTGTAGCCGGTGAGGGCGATGCACTGTTCGCTGCCCACCTGGGCGCGGATCTCGTTGGCCAGCACCGTGTCGTCCTTCAGACCGATGAAACCCACGGCATGGCCGGCGGCACACAGGCCGCGGGCCACGCGCGCATAGTGGGCCGCGGGCCAGGCGCGCTCGGGCAGGATGCCGCCACCCGGGTACATGAGCACGATCTTGCGCCCGGCCAGCACCGGGTGGTCGGCCCGAACCTGGGCACGGTAGGCCTGCAGTTCTTCGGACGCAAAGGGCACGGAGAGGCCGGTTTCGGTTGGCAGTTCGCGAATCGGCGCGGCCTTGTGGCGCGGAATGCCGTCGCCTTCGAGCGCGTCGACCAGCGAGAGGAACTGCTTGCTGATGTGCTGGTAGGGGTTGTAGGGGATGGCGCGGTTGATGTAGCTGCCGCGGTACAGGCCTTCCTGCGTGTGCGGCGTGAAGCCGGCGCGCCGGGGGGCGCCGGTGAGGTAACAGAGCAGGCTGCTGACGCGCGAGAACAACTCGCAGTCGATCACGGCGTCAAGCGGCAGACGGCGCATGGCGACGCTGACGCGCCAGATGTCGCGCGCGAGCCGGAAGGGTGAGCTGTCGTCCAAGCCGTGGAAGTAGGCATCTTCCGTCAGGCGCAGCATGCGCGCGACTTCCTGGTTCTTCTTCAGCTGCAGCACGTGCAGCGTGGCGCCGGGATAGCGCTCGCGCAGTGCCTTGAACATGGGGCCGGCCAGCACGATGCTGCCCATCTCGGACAGCAGGATGACCAGGATGTGGCGCGGCGTCCGGGCCGGATCAACCCGGGGCGCACGCGTGCCGAGCAGGCGTGCCCACAGGGAGACTGCGGAACACAGGAGCTGGCCGACCCAGCGATCAATCCAGCGTTGTGTCTGCAGCTTCATGTGTGCTCTCTTTGCTCTCGATGCCTTGTGGCTATGCCAGCCTCGTCAGTCCCTGGGGCGGCGCCACATGGTTTTGCCCAATGAGCGTCGTCCGGGGACCGATGCAGCGTGTTGCGCTGAGGGCTTACAACCCTGCCGCCGCACGCAGTGCGGCTGCCTTGTCGGTTCGTTCCCAGGTGAACTCGGGCTCTTCGCGGCCGAAGTGACCGTAGGCGGCCGTCTTCTCGTAGATCGGGCGCAGCAGGTCCAGCATCAGGATGATGCCCTTCGGACGCAGGTCGAAGTGCTCAGCCACCAGGGCAGCGATCTTGTCATCGGGGATGACGCCGGTGCCGTGGGTGTTGACCGTGATGTTCATGGGCTTGGCCACGCCGATGGCGTAGGCCACCTGCACCTGGCATTTCTTGGCCAGGCCGGCCGCCACGATGTTCTTGGCCACATAACGCGTGGCATAGGCGGCGGAGCGGTCCACCTTGGACGGATCCTTGCCGGAGAAGGCGCCGCCGCCGTGCGGGCAGGCGCCGCCGTAGGTGTCGACGATGATCTTGCGCCCGGTCAGGCCGCAGTCGCCTTGCGGGCCGCCGATGACGAAACGGCCGGTCGGATTGACCAGGTACTTGGTGTCCTTGAGCCACTCTTTCGGCAGGACCGGCTTGATGATCTCCTCGATCACCGCTTCATAGAAGCTGGCCTTGAGTTTGGTGGCCGTTTCCGATTGGTCGGGGCTGTGCTGGGTCGAGAGCACCACGGTGTCGATGCTGTGCGGTTTGCCATCGACATAGCGCATGGTGACCTGGCTCTTGGCGTCCGGACGCAGGAAGGGCAGACGACCGTCCTTGCGCAACTGCGCCTGGCGCTCGACCAGACGGTGTGCATAGTGGAGTGGTGCGGGCATCAGCTCGGGCGTCTCGTCGCAGGCGTAGCCGAACATCAGGCCCTGGTCGCCGGCGCCGGTATTGAGGTGGTCGTCACTGGCGTGGTCCACGCCCTGGGCGATGTCGTTGGACTGCTTGTCGTAGGCCACCAGCACGGCGCAGCCCTTGTAGTCGATGCCGTATTCGGTGTTGTCGTAGCCGATGCGCTGGATGGTGTCGCGTGCGACCTGGATGTAGTCGACGTGCGCATTGGTGGTGATCTCGCCAGCCAGCACCACCAGACCGGTGTTGCACAGCGTTTCGGCGGCTACGCGCGAGCGCGGGTCCTGCTTGAAGATCGCATCAAGAATCGCATCAGAGACCTGGTCCGACACTTTGTCGGGGTGGCCTTCGGAAACCGATTCGGAAGTAAACAGATAATCGTTCGCCATGTGAATAAACTCCATAGGTTGTTTTCAGGCGCGTTGCCTGGGCTCCGGAGCTTCGGCGAACGCTTTAGCAGATTCGTCACGATGGACGAGGCACAATTGCCACACCTTTTGGTACGACGCTTGCGGTGTCGCCCTGCAAGTAGTTCTATAACTCAGCGACCTGCGTAGTTTATCCGACTCATGACCACCCTGTTCCGTTTTCTGTCCATCCTGCCCCTGGGGTTGATGCAGGGCGCAGGCTGGGTTCTGGGCTGGGCGGTGTTTCTGTTGTCCGGGGTTTACCGCCGCCGATTTCTGGCCAATGCGCATCAGGCTGGCTACGGCGGGGCGCAGTGGCGGGGTGCCGTTGGGCCGGCCGGTCAACTGGTGGCCGAACTGCCGCGCCTGTGGCTGGGGCGGCCGGTGGCCATCGAGTGGGATGGTGCGCAGCACATCGAGGCGGCGCTGGCGCGGGGGCGTGGCATCGTGTTCCTGACACCGCACCTGGGTTGTTTCGAGATCACGGCGCAGGCTTATGCCCAGCGTTTTGGCGCCCGGCAGCCGATGACGGTGCTGTTCCGTCCGGCGCGCCAGCCCTGGCTGCGCACGCTGATTGCCACGGCGCGCAGCCGTCCCGGGCTGCATACCGTGCCGACCACCCTGGCGGGCGTCAAGCAAATGCTGAAAGCGCTGCGCCAGGGCCAATCGGTCGGGCTGTTGCCGGACCAGGTGCCGCCGCTGGGCCTGGGCGTCTGGGCGCCCTTTTTCGGCCAGCCGGCCTACACCATGACGCTGTCGGCGCGCTTGGCCCAGCAGACCGGCGCGGCCGTGCTGCTGGCCTGGGGTGAGCGGCTGCCATGGGGGCGGGGTTTCCGGATTCATGTGCGGCCCTTGGCCGTCGAGCTACCTGCCGATGTGGCAGAGGCGGCTACGGTCATCAACCAGGCCATGGCGCAATTGATTGCCGAATGCCCGCAGCAGTATCTGTGGGGTTATGCGCGCTACAAGCAACCGCGGGAAGAACAGGGTTGAAGTTGGGACATCTTTTGAGCCATGCCGGCGTCGTTTTCATGCGGTTGCTGGCTTTTCTGCCGTTGTCGTGGCTGCGGGCGCTGGGCTGGTTGCTGGGCTGGCTGCTTTACATGCTGGTGCGCCCGCGCCGTCGCGTGGTGGCGACCAATCTGCACTTGTGTTTTCCGCAACTTGACGAGCGCCGTATCCGCGCCTTGTCGATCGAGGTTTTCATCCGCTTTGCCCAGGCCTGGCTGGACCGCAGCTGGCTCTGGCACGGGGCGCCCGAGGTGACGCGCCGGCGCCTGAGGTTGACGGGCGCCGTGGCCGAGCTGCAGGGTGAGGCGCCGACGGTCATCTTCGCACCGCATTTCATGGGCCTGGATGCCGGTTGGACCGCGTTGACGCAGCAGCTGCCGCGCTGCTTCACCACCATCTACACCAACCAGGCCAATCCGGTGGTGGACGCCTGGATCCTGGCCGGGCGCCGGCGCTTTGGCCAGGGGCGGCTGTTCGGCCGCATCGATGGCGTCAAGGCCATCGTGGCGGCGCTGCGCGAGGGCGAGCCGCTGTATCTTCTGCCTGACATGAATTTCGGCCCGGAAGACTCGGTCTTCGTGCCGTTCTACGGTGTGCCGGCGGCGACCGTGCCGTCACTGTCGCGCTTTGCCAAGCTCGGACGGGCCAAGGTGGTGCCGGTGGTAACGCGCATGACGAAGACCGGGTATGAGGTCCTGGTGATGCCGGCCTGGCATGATTTCCCGAGCGACGACGCCGAAGCCGACACCGCGCGCATGAATCGACGCCTGCAGGACTACATCGACACCATGCCCGGCCAGTACTACTGGGTGCACAAACGCTTCAAGGACCGGCCGGCGGGCGAGGCATCGATCTACTGAGGTGATTGCATGTCGAAATGGCCCGAGGCCCTTGTCGAATAATAGTATTTCACTATTGTTTTTGTAGCAAAAAAGTCTGCAACGTGTCGATCACCCGTCGCGGTTGCTCATGCACGATCCAGTGGGTGGCATCCGGTACGCGCTGCAGCGTCAACTGCGGGATGTAGTCGTCCAGGCCCTCGATCAGCTCGGGCGGCAGGGCGGTGTCGCCCAGGCCCCAGAGCACCAGCGTCGGCATGGTGATGGTGAGCATCTCGCGCGGCAAGTCGATCGACGTCGCTGCCGGATCGTCCGGGCGCGGCGGGCGCAGCGGCGAGGCGCGGTAGTAGTTGCAGCCCCCGGTCAGACCCTGGTCCCAGACGGCACGGTAGCGTGCCTTGACCTTCTCAGTCAGCCAGCCATAACCCCCGGCACCAGCGCCCATGTTGAGGAAGAACTCCCACAGCCGGCGGTAATCGTCCTGTGCCAGCAGGGCTTCGGCATCGGGCCGGATGAGGAAGTTCATGTAGGCACTGGCAGCCTGCTGCTTCGGGTTAGTTTTCAGCTCGCGCAAAAAGGTGCCGGGGTGCGGCGAGTTGATGATGGCCAGTTTGTGGAGCAATTGCGGCAACTGGTTGGCCAGGTTCCAGGCCACCGCACCACCCCAGTCGTGCGCTACCAGGCAAGCCAGCTGGCCACCCTGGTCCTTGGCTTCGATGGCGATCAGCGCCGCAATGTCCTGCACCAGGTGCTTGGCGCGGTAGGCGGCCGCATCGGCCGGTGCGCTCGACTGCTCGTAGCCGCGCAGGTTGGGCGCCACGCAGCGGTAGCCGCCATGCTCGGGGCGGGCGAAGTGTTCCAGCAATTCATCCCAGACAAAGGCGGCTTCCGGAAAACCGTGCAGAAACAGCAGCACGGGCCGGCCACGTTCACCGGCGGCGCGGCAGCTCAGGGTGATACCGTGCGGCAGCGCTTGCAGCCAGGTTTCGATCATGCGGGGGATGTTTCGTTTTCAGGGTGGGTCCACTGCCACAGCAGGCGGGCCACGTCCTCGATGCCGGTGCGCTTGGTGGCGGAGAACAGCCGCACCTCGCCGCCGCCGGCATTCAGCTTCATGATGGACAGGGCCTTGGCGGCCTCGCTGCGGGTGAGCTTGTCGGCCTTGGTCAGGATGACCAGGAATTTAAGGCCTTCCTCCACCCGTGGCCGGATCACTTCCAGCAGTACCTCGTCCAGCTCGGTCAGCCCGTGGCGCGGGTCGCACAGCAGGACGATGCCTTTGAGGTTCTCGCGGGTGACCAGGTAGTTGGCCATGACCTGCTGCCAGCGGATCTTGTCCTGCTTGGGCACGGCCGCGTAGCCATAACCCGGCAGGTCGGCAAGCACGGCGTCGGTGACGCCCTGCTTGCCCAGGGAAAACAGGTTGATGTGCTGGGTGCGCCCGGGTTTTTTGGAGGCAAAGGCCAGCTGTTTCTGCTGCGTCAGCGTATTGATGCAGGTGGATTTGCCGGCGTTGGAGCGGCCGACGAAGGCGATTTCCGGCACGTCCAGCGCTGGCAGGAACTGCAGTTGCGGCGCTGTGGTGAGGAATCGGGCCGTGTGCAGCCAGCCCAGTTCCTGGACGGCTTCCGTCTTGGCGGGCTTGTCCTGTATGTGGGCAGGGCGGGAGGGAACGGAGGATTTGGAGGGGGTGGTCATGGAAGTGCGCAGGGAAACCCGGATACGCATTGTAGAATCAGGCTGTTTTGCTCCAACCACACCAGACAATCACCATGAAGTTGCTTGCTCACCTGTTGATGGCTGCCGCGCTGGCAGCGCCTGCTTTTTCTAACGCGGCACAAGAATCCAAGGCGCCGGCCAAGCCGGATCTGGCCCAAGGCGAGGCCAAGTATGCGGCGGTTTGTGCCGCCTGTCATGGTGCGGATGGCAATTCGGGCACGCCGGCCAACCCCAAGCTGGCCCAGCAGCATCCCGCCTACCTGGTCAAGCAGCTGCAGGAGTTCAAGTCCGGCAAGCGTGCCAGCGCCGTGATGTCCGGTTTCGCTGCCACCCTGAGCGACGACGACATGAAGAACATTGCCGCCTGGCTGACCTCGCAGAAGGCCAAGACCGGCTTCGCCAAGGACAAGGATCTGGTGGCCCTGGGCGAGCGCATCTACCGCGGCGGCATCGCCGACCGCCAGGTGGCCGCTTGTGCCGGCTGCCACAGCCCCAACGGCGCCGGCATTCCTGCGCAATACCCGCGCCTGAGCGGCCAGCACGCCGACTATTCCACGGCTCAGCTGGTGGCCTTCCGTGACGGCGCGCGCAAGAACAGCGTCCAGATGACGCAGGTGGCCGCCAAGATGAACGACCGCGAAATCAAGGCGGTGTCCGACTACATTGCCGGTCTGCGCTGATCGAATACACCGGCTTGGTGCCGGGGCAATGCCGATATCGATAAGTTGAGGGTAATGTTTGGGGGAGAATGGCGGCTTCGCACCCGCTGGCGGAACCCGGCAGCTTTCGAACACTCCATACCAAGGCGGGTCTTTCTGTGAAGACCTGCCTTTTTTTATTGCAGCCCAGCACAACATGACAGTTTCCACCCAGGGTCTCGAACTCCAGTCATCTTCCCGTTTTCTGCGCGCGGCGGTGGAACTGTTGTCGTCGATGCGCTTTGCCATCTCGTTGCTGACGGTCATCTGCATCGCCTCGGTCATCGGGACCGTCCTCAAGCAGCATGAACCACTGAACAACTACATCAACCAGTTCGGCCCGTTCTGGGCCGAGGTGTTTGGCAAGCTGGACCTGTATGCGGTCTACAGCGCCTGGTGGTTTCTGCTGATCCTGGCTTTCCTGGTCACCAGTACCTCGCTGTGCATCGCCCGCAACACACCCAAGATCATCACCGACCTCAAGTCGTACAAGGAAAATATCCGCGAGCAAAGTCTGCAGGCCTTCCACCATCGGGCCGAGGCCCCACTGGCTGAAGCGCCAGAGGCAGCGGCGCGGCGCATCGGCCAGATGCTGGCCGGCAGTGGCTGGAAAGTGAAGCTGCAGCAGCGCGAGACGCCGGCCGGCGCCGGCTGGATGGTGGCGGCCAAGGCGGGCGCGGCCAACAAGCTGGGCTATATCGCCGCGCACAGTGCCATCGTGCTGGTCTGCCTGGGTGGCCTGCTCGATGGCGACCTGATCGTGCGCGCGCAGATGTGGATGGGCGGCAAGACGCCTTACAGCGGCGGTGGCCTGATTGCGGACGTGAAACCCGAGCACCGCCTGAGCGAGCGCAACCCGACGTTCCGCGGCAATCTGCTGGTGGCCGAGGGCACGCAGTCGAGTACCGCCATCCTCAGCCAGTCCGACGGCATTCTGCTGCAGGAACTGCCGTTTGCCATCGAACTCAAGAAGTTCATCGTCGAGCACTACTCGACCGGCATGCCCAAGCTGTTTGCCAGCGAGATCGTGATCCATGACAAGGCGACCGGCGAAAAGCAGGAGGCGCGAGTCGAGGTGAACCATCCGGCCAGCTTCAAAGGCATCGAGATCTACCAGTCGAGCTTCGACGATGGTGGCTCCACCGTGCATCTGCAGGCCCTGCCGATGAATGCGGCAACCAAACCGTTCCAGATTGAAGGCGTGATCGGGGGTTCTTCGCAGCTCACCAATGGCAGCGAGAAGTTGACGCTGGAGTACACCGGCCTGCGGGTGATCAACGTGGAAAATTTTGCAGGCAGTGGCCCCTCGGGCGTGGATGTGCGCAAGGTTGATCTGCGTGAGTCGCTGGACCAGCGTCTTGGCGCGGCCAACAAGGCCGATGCCAAGAAAACCCAGCGTAACGTCGGCCCCAGCATCACCTACAAGCTGCGCGATGCGGCCGGCCAGGCGCGTGAGTTCCACAACTACATGCTGCCGGTCGACCTGGGCGATGGTGTGCCGGTGTTCCTGCTGGGCATGCGCGAGACGCCGGCCGAGCCTTATCGCTACCTGCGCGTGCCGGTCGATGCACAAGGCACGAGCGATGAATTCTTCCGCCTGCGCGCTGCCCTGGCCGACCCGGCCCTGCGTGCGCTGGCGGTGCGGCGTTACGCAGCCAGGGTGGTGGATCCTTCGCGTCCCGACCTGCTGCCGCAGCTGACGTCATCTGCCGCACGGGCCTTGGGTTTGTTTGCCGGTGAGGAAAAGGTCAAAGGCAGCCAGGCACCGGGCGGCTTGCAGGCCGTGGCCGATTTCATGGAGGCCAACGTGCCCGAGAGCGAACGCAACCGGGCCGGCGAGATGCTGGTTCGCATTCTCAATGGCACGCTGTTCGAGATGGCGCAGGTGGCGCGCGAACGCGCCGGCCTCAAGGCGCTGGTGCCGGACGAAGCTTCGCAGGCTTTCATGACGCAGGCCGTGCTGGCCCTGAGCGACGCCTATCTCTACCCGGCACCCATGGCGCTGCAGCTGACCGATTTCAGGCAGGTGCAGGCCAGCGTGTTCCAGGTGGCGCGTGCGCCGGGTAAGAACATTGTCTACCTGGGCTGCGCGCTGCTGATCCTCGGCGTGTTCGCCATGCTTTACGTGCGGGAACGCCGCCTGTGGGTGTGGCTGGCGCCGCAGGACACGCCGGCGTCGGCGCACGCCACCCTGGCGTTGTCGGCAAACCGCAAGACGATGGACGGCGACCGCGAATTTGCACAGCTCCGTGACAAGCTGATCGGAGCCAAGGAGTAAGAGATGAACACCGTGACCACGACACTGACCCTGAATGAAGGCTACTTTGCCAGGCGCAATGTCTTCGACTGGCTGTTCGCCGCCCTCGTGCTGGCGGGCGGCCTGTTTGCCTTCTCGACCTACAGCCATGCCATGGATGTGTATGAAAAGGGCATTCTGCTGCTGGCCATGCCATCCGCTGTGGCGCTGGGCTGGTTCTGGCGTCCGCTGCGTGGCCTGATGCTGCTGGTGGCAGTCTTTGCCCTGCTGGGCATCTGGTCCTATCAGGGACAGCTGGCGCGCGCCGAGAGCGTGTTCTGGCTCAAGTACTTTCTGTCCAGCCAATCGGCCATCCTGTGGATGAGCATGGTGTTCTTCATGAGCACGCTGTTCTACTGGCTCGGCATGTTCGCCAGAGGACAGGGCGCCACGATGGAGCTGATCGGCTCGCGCCTGGCCTGGCTGGCCGTGCTTATGGCCCTGATCGGCACCATGGTGCGCTGGTACGAGAGCTACCTGCTCGGCCCCGACATCGGCCACATTCCGGTGAGCAACCTGTATGAGGTGTTCGTGCTGTTCTGCTGGATGACCGCGCTCTTCTATCTCTATTTCGAAGCGCAATACGAGACGCGTGCCATGGGCGCCTTCGTCATGCTGGTGGTCAGCGCGGCGGTGGGCTTCCTGCTCTGGTACACGGCGGTGCGCGAGGCGCATGAAATCCAGCCGCTGGTGCCTGCGCTCAAGAGCTGGTGGATGAAGCTGCACGTGCCGGCCAACTTCATTGGTTACGGCACCTTTGCGCTGTCGGCCATGGTGGCCTTCGCCTACCTGATCAAGAGCCAGACGCAGGAGACGCGCTGGTACCGGCTGGCACCGTTGTGGCTGTTCGGCATCGTGCTGTGCTTCGTGCCGATGGCTTTTCGCAAAAGCACGGCCGAGGCGGGCGGTAGCTACTGGCTGGTCTACTTCAGCATCGCCACCCTGATCGTGGGAGGCATCCTGCTGGGGCGCAAACGCATTGCCGAGCGCCTGCCGGCGCTCGAAGTCCTGGACGACGTGATGTACAAGTCCATCGCGGTGGGTTTTGCCTTCTTCACCATCGCGACCGTGCTCGGCGCCCTGTGGGCGGCCGAGGCCTGGGGCGGCTACTGGAGCTGGGACCCGAAGGAGACCTGGGCGCTGATCGTCTGGCTCAACTACGCGGCCTGGCTGCACATGCGGCTGATGAAAGGCCTGCGCGGCACGGTGGCGTCCTGGTGGGCGCTGGCCGGTCTGGGGGTGACCACCTTCGCCTTCATCGGTGTCAACATGTTCCTCAGCGGCCTGCACAGCTACGGCGCCTTGTAGGAACTTTGTAAGAATGGCTGCTGTCCTACGACTCATGTTGAAACGAGGACTGCACCATGTTGATCAAATCGCGCAACGACGGCTTCATTCATCCGGTCGCCAGTGAGATCACCCCGCAAGGGATCTACGAACAGCGCCGCGAACTGATCCGGCACATGGCGGCCGGCGTCGCCGGGATGGCACTGGCGTCGTGGGCCGCGCGTGACGCTCAGGCCCAGCTGGCTGCTCCTCCCAGGCGGGTTGCACTGGCAGGTACCCAGTCCGCGGTGAGCGGTGCCACGACGGTGGAAAAGATCACCGACTACAAGGACGCCACCAGCTACAACAACTTCTACGAGTTCGGCATGGACAAGGGCGATCCGGCCCGCAACGCGCACACGCTCCCGACCTCGCCCTGGACGGTGGCAGTCGAAGGTCTGGTGAAGAAACCGGCCAGCTACACGCTCGAAGACCTGCTCAAGCTCGGCCCCCAGGAGGAACGCATCTACCGCCTGCGTTGCGTCGAGGGCTGGTCGATGGTGATCCCCTGGGTCGGTTATTCGCTGTCGGAACTCATCAAAAAAGTGGAGCCACTGGGCAGTGCCAGGTATGTCGAATTCGTCACGTTGGCCGATCGCAAGACCATGCCTTATGTCGGTACACGGGTGCTGGACTGGCCCTATGTCGAGGGGCTGCGGCTGGACGAAGCCATGCACCCGCTGACCTTGCTGGCTTTTGGCATGTATGGCGAGGTGCTGCCGAAACAGAATGGTGCGCCGCTGCGCCTGGTGGTGCCATGGAAATACGGCTTCAAGAGCGGCAAGAGCCTGGTGAAGATCCGTTTCACCGACAAGGAACCGATGACGGCTTGGCGCCAGGCCGCGCCGCAGGAATACGGTTTTTATTCCAACGTCAATCCGAACGTGGACCATCCACGCTGGAGTCAGGCCAAGGAGCGGCGCATCGGCGAGGATGGTCTGTTTGCCAAGAAGCGCAAGACGCTGATGTTCAACGGCTACGAGGCCCAGGTGGGGCAGCTGTACGCCGGTATGGACCTCAAGAAGTTCTATTGAAAGTCGCGCAATGCAAGCGTGATGCCCCGTTGAGCGCATGAACCAGCTACTTCTCCGTCCGTGGACCAAACCCCTGGTGTTCCTGGGGGCACTGCTGCCTGTGGGCTGGCTGCTGCTGGCGGCCATCACCCACCAGCTCGGCGTCAATCCGGCCGAGGCGCTGGTCCGTTCGACGGGTGACTGGAGCTTGCGGTTGTTATGCGCCGTTCTGGCGGTCACACCGTTGCGCCGGCTTGGCGGCCTGCCAGCCCTGCTGCGGTTTCGTCGCATGCTGGGGCTGTTTGTGTATTTTTATGTCGTGCTGCATCTGCTGAGTTACAGCTGGTTCGACATGGGGTTTGACGTGGCCGACATGACACATGACATCGCCAAACGGCCATTCATCCTGGTTGGGTTTACGGCCTTTCTTCTGCTCACGCCACTGGCGGCAACCTCCTTCAACCGCGCCATCCGCTGGTTGGGGGCGTCACGCTGGCTGGCCCTGCACCGGCTGGTGTATGCCGTGGCCGTCTTGGCCGTGTTGCATTTTTTCTGGATGCGGGCATCCAAGAACAACCTGGTCGAGGTGGCTGTTTATGCCCTGATCCTGGGGTGTTTGCTGGGCTGGCGACTGGTGCGTTTTCTGCGCGAGCAAAGGCGTCAACCCTTGCCCGGCTTGCCGTCCGCTGTGACGCGGCGGTAAGGCGTGTTCAGTCCGCCAGATGCTCGCAGCGCATCTGGTCAGCCGCGTTTTCGCGCTGCCGGATCAGATGCGCCTGCTGGCCACTGACCAGGATCTCGGCGGCACGTCCACGGGTGTTGTAGTTGCTGGCCATGCTCATGCAGTAGGCGCCGGCAGACAGCACGGCCAGCATGTCGCCAGTTTGCACATGGAGCACGCGATCGCGTCCGAGCCAGTCGCCGCTCTCGCACACCGGTCCGACCACATCCCAGGTGCTGGCGGTGCCGCTACGCGGCGACAGGGGGACGATCTGGTGGAAGGCCTGGTACATGGCCGGCCGGGGCAGGTCGTTCATGGCAGCATCGACGATGCAGAAGTTTTTCTGCTCACCCGGCTTGAGATAGAGCACTTCGGTCAGGCAGACGCCCGCATTGCCCACCAGGGAACGGCCCGGTTCGATCATGAGCTGGCGTGAGCCGAAGCCACGCGCATCGAGTTTGGCCAGCAGCTTGGCCCACAATGCATCGGCCGCGGGCGGGGTGTCGTCGTTGTAATCAATACCCAGGCCGCCGCCGAAGTCGATGTGGTGCAGCGGGATGCCGGCCGCTTCGATGGCTTCGACCAGATCGAGCACGCGGTCCATGGCGTCGAGATACGGGTCTTCCTGGGTAATCTGCGAACCGATATGGCAATCGATCCCCACCACCTGCAGGCCCGGCAGTCCCGCCGCGCGCTGGTAGGTGGCCAGCGTGCGCTCATGCGCGATGCCGAACTTGTTGCCCTTCAGCCCGGTGGAAATGTAGGGGTGGGTCTTGGGGTCGACGTTAGGGTTGACGCGGATGCTGACCGGCGCACGCTGCCCCATGGCGAGGGCCACTTCGTTGAGCACTTCGAGTTCGGCCTCGCTTTCCACATTGAAGCAGCCGATGCCGACTTCGAGTGCACGGCGCATTTCGGAGCGGGTTTTTCCGACGCCGGAAAAGATGACCTTCTTCGTGTCGCCGCCGGCCGCCAGCACGCGTTCAAGTTCGCCGCCGGAGACGATGTCGAAGCCGCAGCCGGCCTGGGCGAAGACCTGCAGCACACCGAGCGAGGAGTTGGCTTTCATGGCATAGCAGATCTGGGCCTTGCGGCCGGCGAACCCCCGCTGGTAGGCCGCCAGTGCCGAGAGCATGGCGGCCTTGGAATAGACGAACAGCGGTGTACCGTGCTGGCGTGCCAAGTCGCTCAGACGGACGTCTTCGACGAACAGATCATTGCCTCGGTAGCTGATATGGGGATGGCCAGGGAGCTTGGGAGCAGTCATTTGGAAGCAGGGGCAGATGCCGGGGTGGCCGGCGTGGGGGCTGAGCTATCGGAACGCATGCCGGGAATCAGGATTTCAGGCAGGGTGGCGCGGCGAGCGGCCGCCGGGTCGGTCGGCAGGAACAAGGGGCCCGGCTGGCCGCAGCCGCTGAGGGCTGCTGTGAAACCGCCCGCAATGACAGCAAAACCGACAAGGGCTATGACCCTGACTAGAATTTGTTTTGTTTGCAACATCACGAAATTGTAATGACCGACACCGAATTCATGGACCGCGCCGAATTGGTCCTGCGAGCTATTGAGGCCAGTTGCGACCGCATCAACGACGAGAGCGATGCCGACATCGACAACCAGCGTGTTGGGGGGATGGTGACGCTGGTGTTTCACAACCGCAGCCAGATCGTCGTGAACCTGCAAAAGCCCCTGCATGAAATCTGGCTGGCGGCCAAGGCCGGCGGTTTCCATTACAGGTTCGATGGCAGCCAATGGGTGGACACCAAAGGCCATGGCGAGTTCTTTGCCAATCTGTCGACGCACGCCTCCGAGCAGGCCGGCTATTCCCTGGCCTTTGGTGCCTGATCAGTTCCTGAACAGATCGAGAATTTTCTTCTTCTCATCGGCTGGCGGCAGGGTCTGCACCGTGCCGCCCGGTTCCCCAGCGGGCTTGTCTTCCAGGCCCAGGCTGCTGACACCACTGCCTTTGGCGTACTCTTCGTAAGCCCAGTCACCGCCGGCATGGACTACACCCTCGGGTGCACTGATCTCGGTGACCGGAACGCCTTTGAGGGCGTTGTTCATGAAACTGATCCAGATCGGCAGGCTCAGTCCCCCGCCGGTTTCGCGGTCGCCCAGCTTGCGCGGTGTGTCGTAGCCGATCCAGGTCACGGCCATGAGTGTGGGCTGGTAGCCGGCAAACCAGGCATCCATCGAGTCGTTGGTGGTGCCGGTCTTGCCGTACAGGTCGGGGCGCTTCAATGTGGCCTGGGCGCGGGCGGCCGTGCCCGAGCGGGTGACTTCCTGTAGCAGGCTGGACATCACGAAGGCATTGCGTGCATCGATGGCCCGCACGGATTCGTCAAGCACGGGGGGCTTGGTCTCGACCAGCACCTTGCCGCCTTTTTGCTCCGTGACTTTGGTGATCAGCCAGGGGTTGATGCGGTAGCCGCCATTGGCAAAAACCGAATAGGCGGTAGCCATCTGCATCGGCGTGACTGAGCCGGCACCGAGGGCCATGGTCAGGTAGGGGGGGTGCTTGTCGGCCTCGAAACCGAAGCGTGTGATCCAGTCCTGCGCATTTTGCGGCCCCACGGCCTGCAGCACGCGAATCGAGATCATGTTTTTCGACTTGGCCAGACCGCGGCGCAAGGGCATCGGCCCGTCGAAAGTGCCGTCGTAATTCTTCGGCTCCCAGGGTTGGCCGCCCGTCACGCCGGAATCGAAGAACAGCGGCGCGTCGTTGACGATCGTGGCTGGCGTGAAGCCCTTTTCCAGGGCGGCCGAGTAGATGAAAGGCTTGAAACTCGAGCCCGGTTGACGCCAGGCCTGCGTCACGTGGTTGAACTTGTTCTTGACGAAATCGAAACCGCCGACCAGCGCCTTGATCGAGCCGTCGCGCGGGTCGAGCGCGACAAAGGCGCCTTCCACTTCGGGCAGCTGCGTGATTTCCCAGGTGTTTTTGGGTGTCTTGACAACGCGGATGATCGCACCGCGCCGGATCTTGATGTGCGGCTGGGCCTTGGGCGACAGGCCTGACTGCGCCGGGCGCAGGCCCTCCCCTGTGATCTCGACGGGTTCGCCGTTCTGACGGATGGCAACGATCTTCTTGGGGTCGGCCTCCAGCACCACGGCCGACATCAGGTCGCCGTTGTCGGGAAAGTCGTCCAGCGCATCGTCGATGGCGTCTTCGAATTCCTGCGGTTTGCTGGGCAGGTTGACGAATTTCTCCGGGCCGCGGTAGATCTGGCGCCGCTCGTAATCCATGATGCCGCGTCGCAGCGCCTTGTAGGCGACGTCCTGGTCGGCGGCGCGGATGGTGGTGTAGACATTGAGGCCGCGGGTGTAGGTCGCATCACCGTACTGGGCGTACATGAGCTGGCGCACGGTCTCGGCCACGAACTCCGCGTGGATGCGGCCGTTCTGATGCGCCGGCCTGACCTTCAGTTCCTGCTTCTTGGCGGCCACGGCCTGTTCTTCCGTGATGAAGCCGTTCTCCAGCATGCGCTCGATGATGTAGAGCTGTCGCGCGCGGGCGCGCTTGGGGTTGCTGATCGGGTTGTAGGCCGATGGGGCTTTGGGCAGGCCCGCCAGCATGGCGGCTTCCGCCACCGTGATGTCCTTGAGCGGCTTGCCAAAGTAGGCTTCCGAGGCGGCGGCAAAGCCATAGGCCCGATTGCCCAGAAAGATCTGGTTCATGTAGATCTCGAGGATCTGGTCCTTGGTGAGCAGGTGCTCGAGCTTGAAGGTCAGCAGAATCTCGTAGAGCTTGCGGGTGAATGTCTTCTCGGACGACAGATAGACATTGCGCGCCACCTGCATGGTGATGGTGGAGGCGCCCTGGCTCTTGACGCGGCCCACATTGGCCAGGCCGGCCCGAATCACCCCCAGGTAGTCCACGCCGCCATGCTGGTAGAAGCGGGCATCCTCGATGGCCAGCACGGCATCGGTCATGACCTTGGGGATGTCCTTGATCGGGGTGAGATTGCGCCGCTCTTCGCCGAATTCGCCAATCAGGTCACCTTCGGTCGAAAACACGCGCAGCGGCAGCTTGGGGCGGTAATCCGACAGGTCCGAGATGTCCGGCAGGTTGGGAAAGGCCACGGACAAGGCAATGGCCACCACGATCAGGATGGACAGCAGACCAGCCAGGCCAAGGCCGACAACCCACAAGCCGAGCCGGGTCAGCCAGTGCATGGTCGAAGCGTGTGAATAGTTGCCTGCGTGGTCGGAGGAGGCAGCTGAGGACTTGGGTTTGGCAGGCATAAGAGTGGTTAAGTTCTCGTCGGCATTATAAAAACCTGCCTACGGCCTGCGCAGATGAGGCTTCAGCCGGCATTGTGCAACTTGGCTTGGCGGGTTGCAGCGTGGTTTGAAACCCTTGTTGCAATTGCATACAAAGCGTCAACTTTTGACAACGCAAAAAGGGCGCCAAAACGGGAAAAACCTTTGCGGGACAAGGATCTTACTGCTAGCATTGAAGTGAATTCTTAAGTTTTTCCGGCGCTTCGCCGGCACATGTCAGGGGATGCGCTTGATCTCTTTGGGGTCGCTTTTCAGTCGTCAACCGGAGCCGATGCTGGGTTTGGACGTCAGTTCCTCCAGTGTCAAACTGGTCGAGTTGGGCCGGAACAAGGCGGGGCAGCTCGTGCTCGAACGCTGCGCGATCGAGCCGTTGGAGCGTGGCTGGGTGACCGACGGCAACATCGAAAAGTTCGATGAAGTGGCTGAGGCGGTGCGCCGGCTGGTCAAGAAAAGCGGGGCCAAGACCCGCAATGTGGCCATGGCGCTGCCGCCGTCTGCCGTCATTACCAAGAAGATTGTCTTGCCCGGGGGGCTGAACGACGTTGAGCTGGAGCTGCAGGTCGAGGCCGAGGCCAACCAGTACATCCCCTTTCCCCTGGACGAAGTCAGTCTCGATTTCTGCGTGATCGGTCCCAGCGCGGCGTCCGCGGGTGATGTGGATGTGCTGATCGCCGCGGCGCGCCGGGAAAAGGTTCAGGATATCCAGGGGCTGGCCGAGGCGGCTGGCCTCAAGCCCGTCATCGTGGACGTGGAGTCCTATGCTTCGCGGCTTGCTGCCGGGCGTCTGATCGAGAATCTGCCCGACAAGGGGGCCGGGACCATCGTGGCGCTGTTCGAGGTGGGAGCGTTGACCACCAGCATGCAGGTCATCCGCGATGATGAGGTGCTGTATGAGCGTGACCAGGCTTTTGGGGGGGCGCAACTGACTCAACTGATCGTGCGCCAGTACGGTTTTTCCCTCGAAGAGGCGGAGAGCAAGAAACGCAGTGGTGAGCTGCCGGAAGATTACGAGTCCAGCGTTTTGCGCCCCTTTGTCGAGAGCATGGTGCAGGAGATCGGTCGCGCCTTGCAGTTCTTTTTCACCAGCACGCCGCACAACAAGGTGGACTACGTGATGCTGGCCGGCGGCTCTTCGGCCCTGCCGGGTCTGACGGAAGCCGTGACGCAGCAGACGGGTTTCTCCTGCAGCCAGGTCAATCCCTTTGACGGCATGGAAATCGGCGAGGGGGTGCGACTGAAAAAGATGAGGCGTGAGACGCCTTCGTACCTGACCTCCTGCGGGCTGGCGTTGCGGAGGTTCCTGCAGTGATTCTGATCAATCTGCTGCCGCATCGCGAGGCGGCGCGTAAAAAAAGACTGGATATTTTCAATCTCTCGCTGGGTGCGTCGGCGTTGGCGGGCGTGGTGATTGCGGGCGTGATTTACCTTTGGCTTCAAGGGCAGATTTCCGCGCAGCAGGATCAGAACACGATCCTGCAAAAAGAAATCAGAGTGCTGGAAGGGCAGATCAAGGAGATCGCCGGGCTGGAGGGGGAGATCGCTGCCCTGCGCGCACGGCAACAGGCCGTGGAGGATTTGCAGTCAGACCGCAATCTGCCTGTGCATCTGCTGTCGGAGTTGGTCAAGCAGTTGCCCGACGGGGTCTACATCACCAGCATGCGGCAGGAAAACCAGCTGGTCAGCCTGCAGGGCATTGCCCAGTCCAACGAGCGGGTGTCCGAGTTGTTGCGCAGCCTGGCGAACAACACGCCCTGGTTTACCAAGCCCGAGCTGATCGAGATCGTCGCCAGCAATGTCACGCTGGGTTCTCGTGACCAGCGCCGGGTTTCCAATTTCACCATCAGGGTACGGCTGGTCAGGGCCAGCGAAGCCCAGAAGGCGCTGCCGGTGGCGGGAGCCGCTGCCGCGCCGGCTACGGCGGCATCCATGCCTGCCGGCAAATAACGGATTCAGCCATGGCGACCCGACTCTCCCCTCTTGATCTGATGGCCCTGAAAGAACGGGTGCAAGGTCAGTTCCGCAATCTGGACCCGAAAAATCCGGCCGTGTGGCCGGCCATTCCACGTTATGCCCTCATGGTGGCTGTGACTCTCATGGTGGTCGTGGTCCTGTGGTTTGTCTGGCTCAGCAGTTCTGATGAAGAGCTTGAGCTCGAGCGCACCAAGGAAACGCAGTTGCGCGAGGATTACAGAATCAAGCTGGTCAAGGCCGTCAATCTGGATGTGCTGAAAAAGCAGCGCGAACAGGTCTTGCAGTATGTCAACCAGCTTGAAAAGCAACTGCCGAGCAAGGCGGAAATGGATGCGCTGCTGTCGGACATCAACCAGGCCGGCTTGGGCCGCAGTTTGCAGTTCGAGCTCTTCAGGCCGGGGCAGGTGCTGGTCAAGGACTACTACGCAGAGTTGCCGATCGCCGTGCGCGTGACCGGTCGTTATCACGACATCGGGGCCTTTGCCTCGGACATTGCCCATCTCTCGCGCATCGTGACCCTCAACAACATGACGATCGTGCCTGCCCGTGACGCCAGCTTGACCATGGATGCGACGGCCAAAACATTCCGCTATCTTGATGCGGATGAAGTCGCGGCCCAGCGCAAGGCGAGTGGCGGTGCCAAAGGGGGCAAGAAATGAAGCGCCCTGGATATGCGCTGGCTGCCGTTGTTGTCCTGTCCGCGCTGGCTGGTTGCGGCGCATCGAACGAGGATGATTTGCGGCAGTGGATGGCCGAGCAGAGAAGCCAGACGCGTCCCCGTGTCACGCCTATTCCGGAGCCGAAGCAGTTCAAGCCGGAGCCTTATGCCCAGGCGGGCATGGTGGATCCGTTCAGCAAAGAAAAGCTGGCACAGGCTCTCAAACGTGAAACTTCGCAGTCAGTGGCCAGCGGTGCATTGATCTCGCCTGAATTGGCGCGGCGCAAGGAGCCGCTGGAAGCCTTTCCGCTCGACACCATGACCATGGTGGGCAGCATGCTCAAGGAGGGCAAGCCAGTCGCACTTGTCAGGGTTGACAAGCTGCTCTATCAAGTGCGACCGGGTAACTACCTGGGGCAGAACTACGGGCGCATTACCAGAATCACCGAAACGGAAGTCACGCTGCGTGAAATAGTGCAGGACGCAGTCGGCGAGTGGGTGGAACGCCCTGCCACACTGCAGTTGCAGGAGAGGTTGAAATGAGTCATCAGAAAAGTTGGGGCGCACGGCGCGCGGGACGCAGCATCATTCTGGCGTTGACGCTGGCCGTGACCGCTGCATCATCACTCGCGCAAACTGCGATCGAAGCCGTGTCAGGTGCGTTGCAGGGTGGGGCTGAGGTGGTCAGGATCGATCTGTCGCAGGCGCTGACAGCCGTGCCTGCCGGTTTTGCCATCCAGTCGCCGGCCCGGATTGCACTGGATTTTCCTGGCGTGGCCAACGCCATGGGGCGCTCCACCATCGAGATCAATCAGGGCAATTTGCGGTCAGTCAGCGTGCTGCAGGCGGGAGAGCGCAGCCGCGTGGTGCTCAACCTCAAGCAGGCGACCAGCTACAAGGCCCATTTGCAGGGCAAGTCACTGATCGTGGTGCTCGATCCGGTGGCCGTGCCGACGCCCGAGACGGCGGCCGTGCCTGCCTTTGCGGAAAGCCGCAGCCGTGATGTGCTGCCCTTGAAGGATGTCGACTTCAGGCGTGGCTTGAACGGCGCCGGCCGCGTGGTGGTGGCCTTGCCGAACAGCCAGGTGGGTGTCGACATTCGTCAGCGCGGCCAGACATTGGTGGTGGAGTTCATGAAGTCGAGCCTGCCTGAGGGACTCAAGCGTCGGCTCGATGTGACCGATTTCGGTACCCCTGTTCAATCCATCACCTCCTTCCAGACCGGAGACCGGGTGCGCATGGTGATCGAGCCCAAAGGAGCCTGGGAACACAGTGCTTATCAAAGCGATGACCAGTTCGTCGTGGAAGTCAAGCCGCAGCGGATCGATCCCGCGAAGCTGACCCAGGGGCCAGGCTACAACGGCCAGAAGCTGTCGCTCAATTTCCAGAACATCGAAGTCCGTTCTTTGTTGCAGGTGATCGCTGACTTCACCAACTTCAACATCGTGACATCGGACTCCGTTGCAGGTGCCGTGACGCTGCGTCTGCAGGACGTGCCGTGGGATCAGGCGCTCGACATCATTTTGCAGGCCAAGGGCTTGGGCATGCGCAAGGCGGGCAATGTGCTCTGGATTGCCCCCAAAGATGAGATCGTGGCGAAGGAAAAGCTTGAGCGCGAGGCCAATGTGGCGCTGGAGGGGCTGGAGGCTGTGCGTACCGAGTCGTTCCAGCTGAACTATGCAAAGGCGGCCGATGTGGCGCGCCAGTTGATGGGGGGCGCAGCCCCGGGTGCCGCGCCTGTGGGCGGGGTCGGAGCGGCCAATGCGCGCCTGTTGAGCACACGCGGCAGCGCCATCGCCGAGCCGCGGACCAACCAGTTGTTTGTGACGGATATTTCCAGCAAGCTCGAGCAAGTTCGCGGCCTGATCACCAAGCTGGACATTGCCGTGCGACAGGTGCTGATCGAAGCGCGCATCGTCGAAGCCTCTGATACCTTTGGCAAATCGCTCGGCGTGAAGCTGGGCGGCGGCACCGGCAATGTGCCCGCCTCGTCAGGTGGCATTGTGGCGGGCATGGGTGGCTCGGCGGGTTCCAGCTATGTGGATGGCACGGCCGCCACAACATCCGGCACCTTCGTCAGTTTGCCGGCGGTGGGCCAGGGCGGCTACAACGCGGCCACCTTTGCGGTGTCGATCTTCGGCGAGACCGCGGCCCGTTTCCTCAACCTGGAAATCTCCGCGCTGGAAGCCGATGGCAAGGGCAAGGTCGTGTCGAGCCCACGCGTGGTGACCGCCGACAAGATCAAGGCCGTGATCGAGCAGGGCACGGAGCTGCCGTATCAGGTGGCCACGGCCAGTGGCGCCACTTCGATTGCCTTTCGCAAGGCCAACCTGAAGCTTGAGGTTACGCCGCAGATCACGCCCGAGGGCAATATCATCCTCGAACTTGACATTGCCAAGGACACGGTCGGCCAGTCCACTGCTGCGGGCTATGCCATCAATACCAAGCATATTCAGACGCAGGTGCTGGTGGAAAATGGCGGTACGGTCGTGATCGGCGGCATTTTCGAACTGACCGAGACCAACAGCGATACCAAGGTACCGTTCTTCGGCGATCTGCCGGGGGTGGGGGCCCTGTTCCGTAGCAACTCCAAGGTCCGGAACAAGCAGGAGATGCTGGTGTTCATCACGCCCAAGATGATCAGCGACAAGGCCGCGGTACGCTAAGCTGCTGCTTTTTTGGGGTTGTGTTGAATTGATCGTCAGTCTCATAGGCCTGCCGGGCTCTGGCAAGTCCACCGTCGGGCGGCAGCTCGCGCGGCGCCTGCACCTGCCTTTCATGGACTCTGACCACGTACTCGAGGAGCGCCTGGGCTGTGCCATTCGAAACTACTTCGAGCGAGAGGGCGAGGATCGTTTTCGCGACATGGAGCAGGCGGTGCTGGAAGAGTTGACGCAGCGACCGGCCGCTGTGCTGTCGACCGGTGGTGGTGCGGTGCTGCGGCCAGCCAATCGGGCGCATCTGAAGTCGCGCACGCAGGTGGTCTATCTCAAATCATCCCCTGATGAACTGTTCCGCCGCCTGCGACACGATACCCATCGGCCGCTGCTGCAGGTGGCCGACCCGCTGGGACGCCTGCGCGAACTCTATGCAGTGCGCGACCCGCTGTACCGGGAAACCGCACATTTCGTGATCGAAACCGGGCGCCCGTCCGTCGGCACCCTGGTCAACATGATCGTGATGCAACTGGAGTTGGCTGGCTTGCTGCCGGTTTCGTGATCGCCTGGCCGTCCATGGGGTCGGGGCGAGTGCCCTAAACTCGGGGCTATGCAGTCTTCTCCTGACATTTCGTCCCGCCCGGCGGCACAGGTTGCCATCAGCCTGGGCGAACGTAGCTACCCGATCCTGATTGGTGGCGACCTGCTGGCCAACCCCGCTACCTTTGCCGGCCTGCCGCGTGCCGCCCAGGCGCTCATCGTGACCAATACCACGGTGGCGCCCCTGTATGCAGCACCGCTCAAAGCGGCGCTGCAAGCGCATTTCGCGACCGTCCACGTCGTCGAGCTGCCCGATGGCGAGGCGTACAAGACCTGGGAAACCCTGAACTTGATCTTTGATGCCTTGCTGGCCCATGCCTGCGACCGCAAGACGGTGCTGTTTGCACTGGGCGGAGGCGTGATCGGTGACATGACCGGTTTTGCGGCAGCCAGCTATATGCGCGGCGTTCCCTTCGTGCAGGTGCCCACCACCCTGCTGGCGCAGGTCGACTCGTCAGTCGGCGGCAAGACGGCGATCAACCATCCGTTGGGCAAGAACATGATCGGCGCCTTCTACCAGCCGCTGCGCGTGGTGTGCGACCTCGACACGCTCAAGACCTTGCCGCCGCGTGAACTCAGCGCTGGCCTGGCCGAGGTCATCAAGTACGGCCCGATTGCCGACATGGCCTTTCTCGACTGGATCGAGTCCAGCATGGACGCCCTCATGGCACGCGATGCAGCGGCCCTGGCCCAGGCGATCCAGCGCAGCTGCGAGATCAAGGCCGACGTCGTGGGGCAGGACGAGCGCGAATCCGGACTGCGCGCCATTCTCAATTTCGGCCACACCTTCGGCCATGCCATCGAGGCCGGGATGGGCTATGGCGCGTGGCTGCATGGCGAGGCGGTCGGTTGTGGCATGGTGATGGCGGCTGAACTCTCATGCCGGCTCGGCCTAGTGGATGCCGCTTTTGCGGCCCGCCTTCGCACCCTGGTTGGTCAAGCCGGTTTGCCCGTGGTCGGCCCGAAGCTGTCGGCACAGGACAATGCTGGCCGTTATCTGGAGCTCATGCGCGTGGACAAGAAGGCCGAGGCTGGCGAAATCCGCTTTGTGGTCATCGATGGACCGGGGCGTGCCGCCGTGCGAAGCGCGCCCGATGCCCTGGTGCGCGAGGTGATCGATTCCTGCTGTGCCTGATACCGCTATATTTTTGATAGCTTCTTGCGCTTTGTTGGCAAGGGCTGGATGCCAATTCAACTCAAAATCATGACGCTTGCCGCCTACGCCTGCGATCCGGCCCGTTCGCGCGGTCGGCGCCATCCCGAGGCGGCGGCCCCCACGCGCACCGAATTTCAGCGCGACCGGGACCGCATCGTCCATTCAACCGCCTTTCGCCGTCTGGTCTACAAGACACAGGTGTTCCTCAACCATGAGGGCGATCTCTTCCGCACGCGCCTGACACATTCGCTGGAAGTGGCGCAACTCGGGCGTTCGATTGCACGCTCCCTCGGCCTCAACGAAGATCTGGTGGAGGCGATTGCGCTGGCGCACGATCTGGGGCACACGCCGTTCGGCCATACCGGCCAGGATGCGCTTGACGAATGCATGGCCGACCACGGCGGTTTCGAGCACAACCTGCAAAGCCTGCGTGTGGTCGATCAGCTGGAGGAGCGTTATCCCGCGTTCGACGGCCTGAACCTTACTTTCGAGACGCGCGAGGGCATTCTCAAGCACTGTTCTCGCACGAATGCCCAAATGCTGGAGGCGGCCGAGCCGGGTGGTGTGGGGCAGCGTTTTCTGGCGCGCACGCAGCCCAGCCTGGAAGCCCAGTTGTGCAATCTGGCCGATGAGATCGCCTATAACGCACACGACATCGATGACGGTGTGCGCTCCGGTCTGATCACGCTGGAGCAGCTTGACGCCGTGCCGCTGTTCGACGATTTCCGCCGCCAGACGCTGCGGGATCATCCCGCCCTGGGGGCGGCAGGGCAGGGGCGCCGCTTGCTGTACGAGACGATACGCCGCATGCTCAGTGCCCAGGTGTACGACGTGATTGATGCCACGCAACAGGCGTTGCGCGAAACCGCGCCCATGAGCGTTGATGCCGCGCGCCAGTTGCCGGCGTTGCTGCGTTTCAGTGACGAGATGCGGATCCGCTCGGCGACGCTCAAGCGATTCCTGTTGCAGAACCTTTATCGTCATCCGCAGGTCATGCAGACCATGGGCCAGGCGCGGCAGGTCGTGGTCGAGTTGTTTGATGCCTACCGCCAGGCACCGCAGGAAATGCAGGCCGGCTTTACCGCGCGTGCCCGGGAGTCACACGGAGCTGATAGCGTGCCGCGCGTGGTGGCCGACTATATCGCCTGCATGACCGACCGTTTCGCCTGGCGTGAACATGAACGCCTGACCGGACAGAGGTTGCTGGCATGAACGCTGTCTGGGGCCGCGCCGCCCGTGCCGTTGATCCGGCGCTGGTGGTGATACTGGGCGGTGTCAGCGCGGCACTGCATGTGGGCAAACTGTCGCCCGCGCTGCCGGTGTTGCGTGAGGCGCTTGGCGTGACGCTGTTGCAGGCCGGATTTCTGCTCTCGCTGGTGCAACTCGCCGGCATGACGCTTGGCCTGGCGGTGGGATTGGCGGCTGACGGGCTGGGCCTCAAACGCAGCATGGTGGCGGGGTTGCTGGTGCTGTTTGCCGCTTCGCTGCTGGGCGGCTGGGCGCAGGACGCCCAGACCCTGTTGCTGCTGCGTGCTGTCGAAGGCTTCGGGTTCCTGCTGGTGTCGATGCCGGCGCCGAGCCTGATCCGTCATCTGGTCGCACCGCATCGCATGAGCGCCATGCTGGGTTTGTGGGGGGCTTACATGCCGCTGGGCACGGCCGTTGCCCTGTTGTGCGGACCATTGGTCATTGCGCTGGCCGGCTGGCAGGTCTGGTGGTGGGCGCTGGCGGCCCTGACGCTGCTGATGGCACTGTGGCTGTGGCAGGTGGTGCCGTCTGACCAGGTGCGTGCGACCGGCCATGCCGTCCAGCAGGCCAAAGCCGGGTCAACAGCGCAGGCATATGCGTGGCCGCAGCGCTTGCGCCAGACGCTCGGCGCGCCTGGTCCCTGGCTGGTCGCGCTGAGCTTTGCCGTGTACTCGGGCCAGTGGCTGGCGGTGATTGGTTTCCTGCCGACCATCTATGCGCAGGCCGGTTTCGCCGGCGGCGTCACGGCGGTGCTGACGGCGCTGGTGGCTGCCGTCAACATGGTCGGCAACATCGCCTCGGGACGCCTGCTGACACGCGGCGTGCGACCGCAGGCGCTGCTTTACCTCGGGTTTTGCGCCATGGGCCTGGGGACCCTGCTGGCTTTCGTGACCTTCCCGCTGGCGCCCGGCGCAACAGGCCTGCCGCCGGTGGTCCGCTTTATGGCAGTGCTGCTTTTTTCCATGGTGGGCGGCATGATTCCAGGCACCCTGTTTTCGCTGGCGGTGCGACTGGCGCCGAGTGAGCGTACCGTGTCGACCACGGTGGGCTGGATGCAGCAATGGGCGGCGTTCGGGCAGTTTGCCGGGCCACCGCTGGTGGCCTGGGTCGCCAACGGTGTTGGCGGCTGGCATTGGACCTGGAGCGTGACCGGGGCCTGCTCCGTGGCCGGTCTGGTGCTGGCGCGGCAGCTGGGCCGCAGGAGTGAACGATGAAAACACCGGATGAGCAGGCGCTGATCGCCCGCGTGGTGCAGGACATGAAGGCCTGGCTGGAGCGGGCCGTCATCGGCCTCAATCTCTGTCCATTCGCCAAGAGCGTGCATGTGAAGGGCCAGGTCCACTATGTGGTGAGCCTGGCCACCGATCCGCAGACCTTGCGCGAGGAACTGGTGCGCGAGCTGGCAGCCTTGCATGCCGCTGTCCCCGAGTTGCGCGACACCACGCTGCTGATGGCACCCCGGTGCTTGCAGGATTTTCTCGACTTCAACGATTTCCTCGCCGAGGCCGATGTGGCGCTGGCCGAACTCGATCTGGAAGGGGTATTGCAGATCGCCAGTTTTCACCCGCAGTTCCAGTTCGCCGGCACCGCTCCGGATGACATCACCAACTACACCAATCGCGCGCCCTATCCGACGCTGCACCTGTTGCGAGAGAGCAGCATCGACCGCGCGGTGCAGGCGTTTCCCGAAGCCGAGACGATTTTTGAAAAGAACATGCTAACGCTGGAACAGCTCGGACACAAGGGCTGGGCTGCCTTGAAGGTGGAGGCCAGCCCGCATGAACCTGCGGCTGCGCCATCCCCAGTTGTTGATAAAGAGAAGGATCTGCCATGATGCCCTCCGGCAAGAAGCGCAAGCATGCCGCCACTGCGCAAGGTGCGCCGCAGCCGCCTGAGGCGCTGGCCGCCGAGATCCGGCCCGGTCAGTCCATCGAGCTGCTCAAGGAGTTGCACATCCTGACGCGCGACGGCAAGCTCAACCAGGACTCGCGTCGCAAGCTCAAGCAGGTCTACCACCTGTTCCAGTTCATCGAGAAACTGCTGCAGGAACTGCAGGTCGAACGCGCCGCTTCGGATGCGCCGGAAATCACGTTGGCCGACCATGGCGCCGGCAAGTCGTATCTCGGTTTCATCATTTACGACCTGTTCTTCAAGTCACATCAACGCGGCCGCATCTTCGGGATCGAAACACGGCCCGAACTGGTGCAGAAGTCACGCGAACTGGCTGCCCGCCTGGGCTTCGAGCGCATGTCTTTTCTCAACCTGAGTGTGGCCGAGTCGGCACACTCGGATGAACTGCCGCGCCGCGTGGATATCGTGACAGCATTGCATGCCTGCGACACCGCCACCGACGATGCGATTGCCTTCGGCCTGCAAAAGCAGGCGCGCTTCATGGTGCTGGTGCCCTGTTGCCAGGCGGAAGTGGCGCGCGTGCTGAATTCGGGCAAGGCGTTGTCGCTGTCGCGCACGCCCTTGGCCGAACTCTGGCGCCATCCCCTGCATACGCGTGAGCTGGGCAGCCAGATCACCAATGTGCTGCGCTGCCTTTATCTCGAGGCCTGGGGTTACCAGGTCACGGTGACCGAACTGGTGGGCTGGGAGCACAGCATGAAGAACGAGCTCATCATTGCCCGCTATACCGGGCAGAAAAAACGGGCAGCGGCCCAGCGCTTGCAATCGATTCTGGAAGAGTTCGGGCTGACATCGCTGCTGGCGTCGCGTTTTCGTCTGCCCGAGGGTCAACCGTCGATGGAATCCGGCGTTGAAGAATGATGGCTGGACCGGTGTGCCTCATGAGGTACGTCGGTCCTGTTTTGAATATGTCCTGAAAGTGTGAACCATGAGAAAGCTTTTTTTTCTGGCTGTGGCGCTGGTTTTGACGGCCTGTGCCAGCAGCAGCCCGGACGTGATTCAGCGCAACGATGCGCAACGTCTGTCGGTGGTGGAGGATGGCGCTGTGCTGTCGGTGCGCAACGTGACGGTCGAAGGTAGCCAGTCCGGCACCGGTGCTGCCACGGGTGGTGTGGTGGGCGGCTTGGCCGGTTATGGCGCTGGGGCTAACCAGCGTGACGCCCAGATCATCGGCGTCCTCGGCGCGGTGGCAGGTGTTGTGGCTGGCAATGCCGTCGAGCGTATGAGCACGCGAGAAGAAGCGTTTGAAATCCTGGTGCAGCTCAAGAACGGTGACCGTCGCGCCGTGGTGCAGGCCAAAGGTGCGGAAGTTTTTGTCCCCGGCGATGCGGTTGTGCTGATAACAACGGGTGGGAAAGTTCGCGTTGCCAAGGCGCCAAGCAGTCAAGTTCAGAAATAATTGGGGTCGGATTCCAATTATGATGATGCGGAGTACATCTTCGCATCATCATGGCCCGCCTTCCTCGCCTGACGGTTCCTGGTTATCCGCACCACGTGATTCAGCGTGGCAACAATCGCCAGCCGATTTTCAACTCATCAGCTGATGACGAGTTCTTTCTGGGCTTGCTGGATGAGGCCGCACGCCGGTTCGGCGTCGCCATCCACGCCTATGTGCTGATGAGCAACCACTTCCATTTGCTGGCTACGCCGCAGACGGATACGGCACTCTCCCAGATGATGCAGGCGGTCGGGCGGCGCTATGTGCGCTATTTCAACGACGTCCATCGACGCAGTGGCACTCTGTGGGAGGGGCGGTACAAGTCGACACTGATCCAGGCGGAGCGTTACTTGCTGGCCTGCATGGTTTATATCGATCTCAATCCAGTGCGCGCCGGTATGGTGGTGCAGCCGCGTGATTATGTGTGGTCGAGTCACGGCCACTATATCGGGCTGCGTACCGACAAGCTGATCACACCGCACCCGCTGTACTGGGCGCTTGGCAATACACCATTCGCGCGTGAAGCGGCCTACGCAGCCATGGTACAAGCCGGTGTGAGTGCTTCCCAACAGGAAGCCTTGACGGAGTCGACGCTGCACGGCTGGGCCTTGGGGGAGGCTGGCTTTGTGAGCGATCTCCAGAGCAAAACCAGTCGGCGGCTCAGCAAGACGTCGGCAGGACGTCCTCTGTCGCTCGGCAACAAGGCATCGCAATAGACGACGGCCCTTCGATGGCTGTTGTCCGCGATATTTAATATGTCCCCAATTATATGTTGAATGAATGCATCAACAAATAATTGGAATCTGACCCTAATTATTTCTCTTGGAAATATTGTTGCGCTGCACTATGCTTGCAGCCCTTGTGACATATTTAGGAGTGCGCCATGACAACGGCTGCCGAGATCCAGCATCTCCAACAAAACGGTTTGTATTCCGGTGCCAGCGAGCATGACGCTTGCGGCGTGGGTTTTGTGGCGCATATCAAGGGCATCAAGTCCCATGACATCGTGCAAGGGGCACTCAAGATCCTGGAGAACCTGGATCACCGGGGTGCCGTTGGCGCAGACAAGCTGATGGGCGACGGCGCCGGTATCCTGATCCAGTTGCCGGATGCCTTGTACCGCGAGGAAATGGCCAAGCAGGGCGTGGAACTGCCGCCCCCGGGCGAATACGGCGTCGGCATGATCTTCCTGCCGAAAGAGCACGCCTCGCGTCTGGCCTGCGAACAGGAGATGGAGCGCGCGATCAAGGCCGAAGGCCAGGTCTTGCTGGGCTGGCGCGACGTGCCGGTCAACCGCGAGATGCCGATGTCGCCCACCGTGCGCGAGAAGGAACCGATCCTGCGCCAGGTCTTCGTCGGCCGCGGCAGCAACGTGATCGTGCAGGACGCGCTGGAGCGCAAGCTCTACGTGATCCGCAAGACCGCCAGTGCGCATATCCAGGCGCTCAAGCTCAAGCACAGCAAGGAGTACTACGTGCCGAGCATGTCCAGCCGCACAGTGGTCTACAAGGGCCTGCTGCTGGCTGATCAGGTGGGTACCTATTACCTGGATCTGCAGGACAAACGTTGCGTCTCGGCCCTGGGTCTGGTGCACCAGCGTTTCTCGACCAACACCTTCCCGGAGTGGCCGTTGGCCCACCCCTACCGTTATGTGGCGCACAACGGCGAGATCAACACCGTCAAGGGCAACTACAACTGGATGAAAGCGCGCGAAGGCGTGATGTCCTCGCCGGTGCTGGCTGACGACCTGCAAAAGCTCTACCCGATCAGCTTCGCCGGCCAATCCGACACAGCCACTTTCGACAACTGCCTGGAACTGCTGACCATGGCGGGCTACCCGATCAGTCAGGCCGTGATGATGATGATCCCCGAGCCGTGGGAGCAGCACACCACCATGGACGAGCGCCGCAAGGCCTTTTACGAGTACCACGCCGCCATGCTGGAGCCGTGGGACGGCCCGGCCTCCATCGTGTTCACAGACGGCCGCCAGATCGGCGCCACGCTGGACCGAAATGGTCTGCGCCCCTCACGCTACTGCATCACCGACGACGACCTGGTGATCATGGGCTCGGAGTCCGGCGTGCTGCCGGTGCCGGAGAACAAGATTGTGCGCAAGTGGCGTCTGCAGCCTGGCAAGATGTTCCTGATCGACCTGGAGCAGGGCCGCATGATCGACGACGAGGAGCTCAAGGCCAACCTCGCCAACAGCAAGCCCTACAAACAGTGGATCGAGAACCTGCGCATCAAGCTCGACGATGTCGAGCCCAATGCGGTCGATATCCCGGTGGCCGAAGCCGCCAGCTTGCTGGATCGCCAACAGGCCTTCGGCATGACGCAAGAAGACGTCAAGTTCCTGATGGCCCCGATGGCCTTGAACGGCGAAGAAGGCATCGGCTCCATGGGCAACGACAGTCCCCTGGCCGTGCTGTCCGACAAGAACAAGCCGCTGTACAACTACTTCAAGCAGCTGTTCGCCCAGGTGACCAACCCGCCGATCGACCCGATCCGCGAAGCCATTGTGATGTCGCTGGTGTCCTTCATCGGTCCCAAGCCCAACCTGCTGGACATCAATCAGGTCAATCCGCCCATGCGGCTTGAGGTCAGCCAGCCCATCCTGGACTTCCAGGATATGGGCAAACTGCGCAACCTTGAGGCCATCACGCAAGGCAAGTTCCGCAGCCAGACACTGGACATCACCTATCCGCTGGTCTGGGGCCGCGAGGGCGTGGAAGCCAAGCTGGCCTCGCTGTGCGCCGAAGCCGTGGACGCCATCAAAGGCGGCAAGAACATCCTGATCATCAGCGACCGCGCCGTCAGTGCTGCCCAGTTGGCCATTCCCGCTCTGCTGGCGCTTTCTGCCATTCACCAGCACCTGGTCCGTGTGGGCCTGCGTACCTCCGCCGGTCTTGTGGTGGAAACCGGCACGGCACGCGAAGTGCACCATTTCGCCGTGCTGGCCGGCTACGGCGCCGAGGCGATCCATCCCTATCTCGCGATGGAGACCATCGTCTCCATGCACAAGGAGCTGCCGGGCGATCTGAGCGCTGACAAGGCCATCTACAACTATGTGAAGGCGATCGGCAAAGGTCTGTCAAAGATCATGTCCAAGATGGGCGTATCGACCTACATGAGCTACTGCGGCGCCCAGCTGTTCGAGGCCATCGGCATCAATGACGCGACCATCGAAAAGTACTTCACCGGCACCCCTAGCCGGGTGGGGGGCATCGGTGTGTTCGAGATGGCTGAGGAAGCGCTGCGCATGCACAAGGCGGCCTACGGCAACGATCCAGTGCTGGCCACCATGCTCGACGCCGGCGGTGAGTACGCCTGGCGTACCCGTGGAGAAGAGCACATGTGGACGCCCGATGCGATTGCCAAGCTGCAGCACAGCACGCGCGCCAACAACTTCAACACCTACAAGGAATACGCGCAGATCATCAACGACCAGAACAAGCGCCACATGACGTTGCGCGGCCTGTTCGAGTTCAAGATTGATCCGGCAAAGGCGATTCCGGTGGACGAGGTGGAGCCGGCGAGCGAAATCGTCAAGCGCTTTGCCACTGGCGCCATGTCGCTGGGTTCCATCTCCACCGAGGCGCACGCCACGCTGGCTGTAGCCATGAACCGCATCGGCGGCAAGAGCAACACCGGCGAGGGTGGTGAAGATCCGGCGCGTTACCGCAATGAACTCAAGGGCATCCCGATCAAGAAGGGCGAGACGCTCAAGAGCGTGATCGGCGATGCGCAGGTGGAAGTCGACCTGCCGCTGCAGGATGGCGATTCGCTGCGCTCGAAGATCAAGCAGGTGGCTTCCGGCCGCTTCGGTGTCACGGCCGAATACCTGTCCAGCTCGGATCAGATCCAGATCAAGATGGCGCAGGGCGCCAAGCCAGGCGAGGGTGGTCAGCTGCCCGGCGGCAAGGTGTCCGACTACATCGGTAAGCTGCGTTATTCGGTGCCAGGGGTCGGTCTGATCTCCCCGCCGCCGCATCACGACATCTACTCGATTGAAGATCTGGCGCAGCTGATTCACGACCTGAAGAACGTGGCGCCGCATGCCAGCGTCAGCGTCAAGCTGGTGAGTGAGATCGGTGTCGGCACGATTGCCGCCGGCGTGGCCAAGTGCAAGAGTGACCACGTGGTGATCGCCGGCCATGATGGCGGTACCGGTGCCTCGCCCTGGTCCTCCATCAAGCACGCTGGCAGCCCGTGGGAAATCGGTCTGGCCGAAACCCAGCAGACCTTGGTGCTCAACCGCCTGCGCGGCCGCATCCGTGTGCAGGCCGACGGCCAGATGAAGACCGGCCGCGACGTCGCCATTGGTGCTTTGCTCGGTGCCGACGAGTTCGGCTTCGCTACCGCACCGCTGGTGGTCGAGGGCTGCATCATGATGCGCAAGTGCCACCTCAACACCTGTCCGGTGGGCGTGGCGACGCAGGACCCGGTGCTGCGCAAGAAGTTCTCCGGCAAGCCGGAACACGTGGTGAACTTCTTCTTCTTCATTGCCGAGGAAGTGCGCCAGATCATGGCCCAGCTGGGCATCCGCAAGTTCGACGACATGATCGGCCGTGCCGACTTGCTCGATGTGCGCAAAGGGATCGAGCACTGGAAGGCTCGTGGCCTGGACTTCTCGCGCCTGTTCGTGCAGCCGGCGGTATCGGCTGATGTGCCGCGCATGCATGTGGCGGAGCAGGATCATGGCCTGGAGAAATCGCTTGACAATGTGCTGATCGCCAAGTCGCGTGCAGCCATCGACAAGGGTGAGAAGGTCCAGTTCATGGAAGTCGCGCGCAACGTCAACCGCTCGGTCGGCGCCATGCTGTCCGGTGCACTGACCAAGGTGCATCCGGAAGGCCTGCCGGATGACACCATCCGCATCCAGCTCGAAGGCACGGGCGGCCAGTCCTTTGGCGCCTTTGTCGCCAAGGGCATCACGCTGTACCTGATTGGTGAAGCTAACGACTACACCGGCAAGGGCCTGTCGGGCGGTCGCATCGTGGTGCGTCCGAGCCTGGACTTCCGAGGTGAAGCCACCCGCAACATCATCGTCGGCAATACCGTGATGTACGGTGCGACCAGCGGCGAGGCTTTCTTCAGCGGCGTGGCCGGCGAGCGTTTTGCCGTTCGCTTGTCGGGTGCTACGGCGGTGGTGGAAGGTACCGGTGACCACGGTTGCGAGTACATGACGGGCGGCACGGTTGCCGTGCTGGGCAAGACCGGTCGCAACTTCGCGGCGGGCATGAGCGGTGGATTGGCCTATGTCTATGACGAGGATGGCCAGTTCGCGACCCGCTGCAATACCGCCATGGTGGCCATGGAGAAGGTGCTGCCGGCAGCCGAGCAGGAGTCCACGGTCAACCGCGCCATCTGGCATCGCGATCAGACTGACGAAGCCCAGCTCAAGAAGCTGCTGGAAGATCACCACCGCTGGACCGGCAGCAAGCGCGCCCGCGAACTGCTGGACCACTGGGCCGAGGCTCGCGCCAAGTTCGTCAAGGTGTTCCCGAACGAATACAAGCGTGCCCTGGGTGAAATCAACGCCAGGAAGGCTGCTGCCGAGCCGGTCAAGGCTGCCAGCAAGAAAGAAGCCGCTGCGGCTAAGTAATGACTTTGCGGGACAGATCAGGGTTTGCGCAGCCAATCTGCTCTGTCCCCAACTGACTAGATAGGAAACATCATGGGTAAAGTCACCGGCTTCATGGAGTACGAGCGTCTCGAAGAGGGCTACCAGCCCGTCGCCGAGCGCCTGAAAAACTACAAGGAATTCGTGATCGGCCTGACCGACGAACAGGCCAAGATCCAGGGCGCCCGCTGCATGGACTGCGGCACGCCGTTCTGCAACAACGGTTGCCCGGTCAACAACATCATTCCGGATTTCAACGATCTGGTCTTCCAGGGCGACTGGAAGAACGCCATCGAGGTGCTGCACTCGACCAACAACTTCCCCGATTTCACCGGCCGGGTCTGCCCGGCACCGTGTGAGGCGGCCTGTACCCTGAACATCAACAACGATGCCGTGGGCATCAAGTCGATCGAACACGCCATCATCGACAAGGCCTGGACAGAAGGTTGGGTCAAGCCGCAACCGGCGGCCGTCAAGACCGGCAAAAAGGTGGCTGTCGTCGGCTCCGGCCCGGCCGGCATGGCCGCGGCCCAGCAGCTGGCGCGCGCCGGCCACGCCGTGACCGTATTCGAGAAGAACGACACCGTCGGCGGTCTGCTGCGCTTCGGCATTCCGGACTTCAAGTTCGACAAATCGCACATCGACCGCCGCGTCAAGCAGATGGAAGCCGAAGGCGTGGTGTTCAGGACCAACACCCTGGTCGGTGAACTGCCCAAGGGTTCCAAGGTCACCAACTGGGCCAAGGACACGGTCAGTGCCGAACAGCTGAAGAAGGAGTTCGATGCCGTGCTGCTGACCGGTGGTGCCGAGCAGTCGCGCGATCTGCCGGTTCCCGGCCGTGACCTGGAGGGCATCCATTTCGCCATGGAATTCCTGCCCATGCAGAACCGCGTCAACGCCGGCGGCAAGGTCAAGGATCAGATCCGTGCCGACGGAAAGCACGTCATCGTCATCGGCGGTGGCGACACCGGCTCCGACTGCGTGGGCACCAGCAACCGCCACGGCGCTGCCAGCGTGACCCAGTTCGAAGTCATGCCCATGCCGCCCGAGCAGGAGAACAAGCCCCTGGTCTGGCCCTACTGGCCACTGAAGCTGCGGACCAGCTCCAGCCACGAAGAAGGCTGCCAGCGCGAGTTCGCCATCTCGACCAAGGAATTCATTGGCAAGAACGGCAAGGTCACGGGGCTGAAGACCGTGCACGTCGAGTTCAAGGACGGCAAGTTCGTCGAGATCCCCGGCACCGAAAAGGAATACAAGGCCGATCTGGTGCTGCTGGCCATGGGCTTCGTCAGCCCGGTGTCGACCGTGCTGGACGCCTTTGGTGTCGAAAAAGATGCGCGCGGAAATGCCAAAGCGAGCACTGACTTTTCTGACAGTTACGCCACCAGTGTGCCCAAGGTGTTCGCTGCCGGTGATATCCGACGCGGCCAGAGTCTGGTGGTCTGGGCCATCCGCGAAGGCCGACAGGCCGCGCGGTCGGTGGACGAGTTCCTGATGGGGGCCAGCGATCTGCCACGCTGAGAGCTTTCATCCCTTATGATTCAGAAGCCGGATTGCCCCGGCTTTTGTTTTTTATGCCTTCATCCCAAGCAAGCTCTCTTGTCGAACTGCGAAACCTGACTTTCGGGTACGGGGAGCGCGTCATTCTGGACAATGTGTCGCTGCAGGTGCCGCGCGGCAAAGTCACGGCGCTGATGGGGGCCTCTGGTGGTGGCAAAACAACAGTATTGCGTTTGATCGGCGGTCAGAACCGGGCCCAGAAGGGTGAACTTCTGTTCGACGGCCAGGACGTGACCCGCATGGACCAAACGCAGCTTTATGCGGCACGACGGCGCATGGGCATGCTGTTCCAGTTCGGCGCCCTGTTTGCCGATCTGGATGTGTTGGAGAACGTCGCCTTTCCCCTGCGCGAGCACACCGACCTGTCCGATGCGCTGGTCCGTAACATCGTGCTGATGAAACTCAATGCCGTGGGGCTGCGTGGTGCGCGCGATCTCATGCCCAGCGAAGTGTCGGGCGGCATGGCGCGACGTATCGCGCTGGCGCGTGCCATTGCGCTCGATCCCGAACTGGTGATGTACGACGAACCTTTTGCCGGTCTCGATCCGATCTCTCTCGGGACAGCGGCTCAGCTGATTCGTCGCCTCAACGATGCCATGGGGTTAACCAGCATCGTGGTCTCGCATGACCTGGAGGAAACCTTCAGCATTGCCGACCAGGTCGTGATCCTGGCCAATGGCCGCATCGCAGCCCAGGGAACGCCTGATGAGGTCAGGAATTCCTCCGATCCGCTGGTGCAGCAGTTCGTGCAGGCCCGGGCTGAAGGGCCGGTGCATTTTCATTACCCCGGCCCTAGCGTGGAGCAGGACTTCGGCGTGGAGCAGGTATGAGTTGGTGGCGACCTTCCGATGTAGGCTACGCGGTACGTCACAAGGTTGGCGACATGGGCTACGGCGCGCGCCTCTTTGTCCGGCTCGTTCGGCTGGCCGGGCCCAGCTTCAGGCGTTTCGGTTTGATCCGCGACCAAATTCATCTGTTGGGCAACCATTCGCTGGCCATCATCGTGGTTTCGGGCCTTTTTGTCGGCTTCGTGCTGGGCTTGCAGGGCTATTACATCCTGGTGGATTACGGCTCGACAGAGGCACTGGGCCAGATGGTGACCCTCAGTCTCGTGCGCGAGCTTGGGCCGGTGGTGGCGGCCCTGCTGTTTGCCGGACGGGCCGGCACCTCGCTCACAGCCGAGATCGGCCTGATGAAAGCCGGTGAGCAGCTCAGTGCCATGGAGATGATGGCGGTGGATCCGGTGCAACGCATTCTGGCGCCGCGCTTCTGGGGTGGGGTGATCACCATGCCGCTGCTGGCCGCCGTGTTCAGTGCGGTGGGGGTCATGGGCGGTTGGCTGGTGGGCGTGGTCATGATTGGCGTCGACCCCGGCGCCTTCTGGAGCCGGATGCAGAGTGGGGTCGATGTCTGGCAGGACGTGGGCAATGGCGTCGTCAAGAGCATCGTGTTCGGTTTCACGGTGAGCTTTGTCGCCTTGCTGCAGGGCTATGAGGCGCAGGCCACACCCGAGGGGGTCTCCAGGGCGACCACGCGGACCGTGGTGATGGCCTCGCTGGCGGTTCTGGGTCTAGACTTCATCCTGACCGCCATGATGTTTTCGATTTGAGTTTGACAGGAGCTTTGGGGGCAGCGCACATCGCGGCGCGAGTGGTCTGACCCCGATGAACAAAGATGCAACGTTCAAAAAATGATGTGTGGGTCGGCCTGTTTGTCCTGATCGGGGGCGCGGCGATCTTGTTTCTGGCACTGCAGTCAGCCAATCTGTTGAATCTGAGTTTCCAGTCGACCTACCGGGTCGAGGCGCGCTTTGACAACATCGGCGGCCTCAAGCCGAAGTCGGCTGTGCGCAGTGGTGGCGTGGTGGTCGGTCGCGTCGAATCCATCACCTTTGATGACAAGACCTTTCAGGCCAAGGTGATATTGGCATTGGAGAATCGTTACAGTTTTCCCAAAGACAGTTCGATGAAGGTCCTGACCAGTGGCCTGCTGGGCGACCAGTACATCGGCATCGAGGCCGGCGCTGGGGACAAGCTGCTGGCGGGCGGCGATGTGGTGACCGAAACGCAGTCCGCGGTGGTGCTGGAAAACCTGATCGGCCAGTTCCTATACAGCAAGACGGCCGAAGGCAATTCGTCGAGCGCAGGTAAAAAATGACATTTCAGCGCACTGGAGACCGGCAGGCTGTCGCGATATGGAAGCGTTTGCCGCATGGAGTGGCGTTGCTGCTGTGTGCTGCACTGGCAGGCTGTGCCACGGGTCCGAACGCCAACCCGAAAGATCCGCTTGAGCCGTTCAATCGCAGCATGTTCGAGTTCAACGATGCGCTTGACCACGCCGTGCTCAGGCCGGTAGCGACGGCCTACAAGGACGTGACCCCCGAGCTGGTGCGCCGCGGGGTTGGCAACTTCTTCAACAACGTCGAGGACATGTGGTCCTTTGTCAACAACGTGCTGCAGCTCAAGGGTGAAGGCGCAGCCAGCAGCATGATGCGTGTCGGCGTCAATACCGTTTTCGGTCTGGGCGGCATTCTGGATGTGGCCAGCGAGATGAGGATCGAGCGCCATACCGAGGATTTCGGCCAGACGCTGGGGCATTGGGGGGTGGGGGCCGGACCTTATGTGGTGCTGCCCTTCTTCGGGCCTTCGACCTTGCGTGATACCGTGGCCTTGCCGGTGGACAAGACCGTGGGTGATCCGGTCACCAAGATTGAGGACATCCCGGTGCGCAACACGCTCTGGGCCTTGCGCTTGGTGGACAAGCGGGCTCAGGTGCTCAAGGCCGGAGACTTGCTGGATGAGGTGGCGCTTGACAAGTACACTTTCTTCCGGGATTCCCATCTGCAGCGGCGGCGTAATGCTGTGTTTGACGGCAATCCGCCTGAGGAAGAGCCGGAACCTGAATCTGAGCAATAGCCAGGGACCGGGTCGAGCGCTGGGTCAGCCATCAGCGTGGCTGGGTCGTTGAAGACATCAGGATCATCACGAATGAATGGAAAAGCAAGCATGAAGCGTCGTTCTTTGAATCGTTGTCTGGTGGTATTGGCCTGCAGCCTGGGGCTCACGGGACACCTGCAGGCGCATGCCGCAGACGAAGCCCCCGATCTCATGATCAAGCGGCTTTCGACCGAGGTGCTCGACAGCATCCGTGCCGACAAAGCCATCCGGGCGGGCGACATGAATCGCATCATCGCATTGGTCGACGCCAAGATCATGCCCAACGTGAACTTCCAGCGGATGACGGCTTCGGCCATCGGCCCTGGTTGGCGCCAGGCCACACCGGAGCAGAAGAAACGTTTGCAGGAAGAGTTCAAGACCTTGCTGGTCCGTACCTATGCCGGTGCGCTGTCGCAGGTGACGGATCAGACCATCGCGCTCAAGCCCATGCGCGCCGCCCCGGAGGACAAAGAGGTGGTGGTACGCACGGAGGTGCAAGGCCGTGGTGATCCGATTCAGCTCGACTACCGGCTGGAAAAAACGCCAGGAGAAGGTCTGGGCTGGAAAATCTACAACCTCAATGTGTTGGGTGTCTGGCTGGTCGAGACCTACCGCAGCCAGTTTGCCCAGGAAATCAGCACCAAAGGCCTGGACGGACTGATTGCCACCCTGACCGAGCGCAACAAGGCCAACGCCAAGAAAGTCTGAACGTGCTGGTACTGCCCTCGGAACTGACTCACGCCCAGGCGCAGGCCTGCCTGCAGATGCTGGTCCAGGGCCTGCGCGTCCACAGCGGGTCGTCCGTGGTGGTAGACGCCAGTGCCTTGCAGCATTTCGATTCGGCGGCCTTGGCCGTGCTGCTTGAATTCCGGTGCGAGTGCCTTGTTGCCGGCAAGCACTTCTCGATCCGGGGCCTGTCGCCGCGTCTGGCGGATCTGGCCGGTTTGTACGGGGTTGCCGAACTATTGCCTGCGGCTTGACCCCGTGCGAGCAGGCGTGCAGACCGTCCGCTTAAAATAGCGGTCTCCCATGCCAGCCATTTCCTTCCAGTCTGTCTCCAAGGCCTATGTGGCCCCTCGGGGACCCAAGGGCGCTACCTTCCTGGCGCTTGATGATGTCAGCTTCGATATCGAAGAGGGCGAATTTTTTGGCCTGCTCGGTCCCAATGGTGCCGGCAAGACCACGCTCATCAGCATTCTGGCAGGCTTGACGCGCGCCAGCCAGGGCCGCGTCTCGGTGCTGGGCCATGACGTGCAGGCCGATTACACCCAGGCCCGACGCCTGCTCGGCGTGGTGCCGCAGGAACTGGTGTTTGATCCGTTTTTCAATGTGCGCGAAGCGCTGCGCATCCAGTCCGGCTACTTCGGGGTGAAGAACAACGATGCCTGGATTGACGAACTGCTGGAAAGCCTGGGTCTGACCGACAAGGCCAATGCCAACATGCGTCAGCTGTCCGGCGGCATGAAGCGGCGCGTGCTGGTGGCGCAGGCTTTGGTGCACAAGCCGCCCGTTATCGTGCTGGACGAGCCGACCGCTGGTGTGGATGTTGAGTTGCGCCAGACACTGTGGCAGTTCATCGCGCGCCTCAACCGCGAAGGCCACACCGTGCTGCTGACCACCCATTACCTGGAGGAAGCCGAAGCCCTGTGCGGCCGCATTGCCATGCTCAAAACCGGCAAGGTGGTGGCGCTGGAGCGCACCAGCGAGTTGCTGAAAGCCGCATCCAGCCATGTACTGAGGCTGAAGATTGACGGTGAACTACCGCCCGATTTGGCCGTGCAGGCGCGCGTCACAGGGCGCATCGTCCAGTTCCCGGCGCACGATGCGCGTGAGATCGAGGGTTATCTGACTGCCGTGCGCGAAGCTGGCGTGCAGGTGGACGATGTCGAGATCAGCAAGGCCGATCTGGAAGACGTCTTCCTGGCGGTGATGGGCGCCTCAACCAGTGTGGCCAAGACCACGGAGCCAGCATGAGCGAAACCAGGCAAACCGAGGGACACCGCGGAACCGGCGCGGCCGGGCCGCTGGTGTCGTCCCCCCCTGGGGGGAAGGCGGCCGCAGGCCATCTCAGGGGGGGCATCACCGCCGGCTGGCAAACCCTGTTCTACAAGGAGGTGCTGCGTTTCTGGAAGGTCAGCTTCCAGACCGTGGCAGCACCGGTCCTGACGGCCGTGCTCTACCTGCTGATCTTCGGTCATGTGCTGGAAAGTCATGTCAAGGTGTATGACCAGATCAGCTATACCGCCTTCCTCATCCCGGGCCTGGTGATGATGAGCCTGCTGCAGAACGCCTTTGCCAACAGTTCTTCCTCGCTGATCCAGAGCAAGATCATGGGCAACCTGGTCTTTCTGCTGCTGACGCCTCTGTCGCACTGGAGCTGGTTTTTCGCCTATGTCGGCTCCTCCGTGGTGCGCGGCCTGGTGGTGGGCACGGGGGTGTTCCTGGTGACGGTCTGGTTCACCGATCTGAGCGTGGCCGCGCCGTTCTGGGCGGTGGTATTTGCCATCATGGGCGCTGCCCTGCTCGGTTCGCTCGGCTTGATTGCCGGGCTGTGGGCCGAAAAATTCGACCAGCTGGCAGCCTTCCAGAATTTCGTCATCATGCCCATGACCTTTCTGAGCGGCGTGTTCTACTCCATCCATTCGCTGCCCGGTTTCTGGCAGGGTGTGAGCCACCTCAACCCGTTTTTCTACATGATCGACGGCTTCCGCTACGGCTTCTTCGGCGTGAGCGATGTCTCGCCCTGGCTGAGCCTCGGTATTGTGAGCGTGGCCTTGCTGGGGGTGGGCGGCTTGGCGGTGCACCTGCTGCGCACCGGCTACAAGATCCGTGGCTGAAGCAAAAACGAACTACCATGACTGCAGACGAACTCCAATCCTTCATCGCCGCCGGCCTGCCCTGCGAGCACCTTGAGCTCACGGGCGACGGCCGTCACTGGTATGCCACCATTGTGTCGAGCGAGTTCGAGGGCAAGCGCGCGATCCAGCGCCACCAGCGTGTCTATGCCGCGCTGGGCCAGAAGATGCACACCGACGAGGTGCATGCCCTGTCCATGAAAACCTACACGCCGGCCGAATGGGCCGCGCTGGCACATTGATTGAACTGACCCATGGATAAATTGCTGATTCGCGGCGGACGCGAACTGCGCGGGGAGGTCCAGATCTCCGGCGCCAAGAACGCGGCCTTGCCCGAGCTGTGCGCCGCTCTGCTGACGGCGCAGCCGGTGACCTTGCGCAATGTGCCGCGTCTGCAGGACGTGGCCACCATGCTCAAGCTCATCCGCAACATGGGGGTCAGTGCCGAGCTGGGGGCAGACGGCACGGTGCGCATCGATGCCGGGCCGCTGAATTCGCCGGAAGCGCCATATGAACTGGTGAAAACCATGCGCGCTTCGGTGCTGGCGCTCGGGCCGCTGCTGGCGCGCTTCGGTCGGGCCCGGGTCTCGCTGCCCGGGGGCTGCGCCATCGGTTCGCGCCCGGTTGACCAGCACATCAAGGGGCTGGAGGCCATGGGCGCCGAGATCGCGGTGGAGCATGGCTACATGATTGCCTCCCTGGCCAAGGGACGCACGCGGCTGAAGGGCGCGCGTATCACGACCGACATGGTGACCGTCACCGGCACCGAGAACTTCCTGATGGCCGCCTGCCTGGCCGAAGGCGAGACCATTCTGGAAAACGCGGCGCAGGAGCCCGAGATTCCCGATCTGGCCGAGATGCTGATCAAGATGGGCGCCAAGATCGAAGGCCACGGCACCAGCCGCATCCGCATCCAGGGTGTGGAGGCGCTGCACGGCTGCGACCACCAGGTGGTGGCCGACCGCATCGAGGCCGGCACCTTCTTGTGCGCCGTGGCGGCGACCGGGGGGGATGTGGTGCTGAAAAACGGCCGGGCGGATCATCTGGACGCCGTGATCGAGAAGCTGCGTGCCGCTGGTGCGACGGTGACCGCCTTGCAGATTGCCGAAGGCACACAAAGCGTGCCGGGCATCCACGTGCAGTCGCACGGGCGGCTGCAGGCCCAGAGTTTCCGCACCACTGAGTACCCGGGCTTTCCCACCGACATGCAGGCCCAGTTCATGACGCTGAACTGCGTGGCGCAGGGTACGGCCAAGGTGACCGAGACCATCTTCGAGAACCGTTTCATGCACGTCAACGAGCTGGTGCGCCTGGGCGCGAAGATCCAGATCGACGGCAAGGTGGCGGTGATCGAGGGTGTCGAGCGTCTGTCGGGCGCCACTGTAATGGCGACCGACTTGCGGGCCTCGGCCAGCCTGGTGATTGCCGGCCTGGTGGCCGAGGGGGAGACCGTGGTCGACCGCATCTACCACCTCGACCGCGGGTACGACCGCATGGAGGCCAAGCTGGCCGGCATCGGCGCCGACATCGAGCGCATCAAATAATGGCCTTCCAGGGGGCCTTCGCGCCTTGGGCCGGTCCAGTGCACTCACGCATGAGAAAATGACCCCATGATCACGCTCGCACTCTCCAAAGGCCGCATTTTCGATGAGACCCTGCCACTGCTCAAGGCAGCTGGTATCGAGGTGCTGGACGACCCGGAAAAGACCCGCAAACTCATTCTGGCCACCAACCAGCCGGACGTGCGGGTGGTGCTGGTGCGTGCCACCGATGTGCCGACCTATGTGCAGTACGGCGGGGCCGACCTCGGCATCACCGGCAAGGACACTCTGCTGGAGCATGGCAGCGATGGTTTGTACCAGCCGCTGGACCTGCAAATTGCCAAGTGCCGCATCAGCGTGGCCGTGCGTGAGGGTTTCGACTACGCTGCGGCCGTACGCCAGGGCTCGCGCCTGACCGTGGCCACCAAGTACGTGGCGATTGCGCGAGATTTCTTTGCCACCAAGGGTGTGCACGTGGACCTGATCAAGCTCTACGGCAGCATGGAACTGGCGCCGCTCACCGGCCTGGCCGACGCCATCGTCGACCTGGTGTCGACCGGCAACACGCTCAAGGCCAACCACCTGGTCGAGGTTGAGCACATCATGGACATCAGCTCGCGCCTGGTGGTGAACCAGGCTGCGCTCAAGCTCAAGCAGGAACCGATCCGCCGCATCATCGACGCGTTTGCAAGTGTCGTTGAACAGAAGTAATTGCTATGAATTTGGTAGCTGCCCCCGCCCGTTTGTCGACGGCTGACGCCGGTTTTGAAGCTCAATTCCAGGCGCGGCTGCACTGGTCGGGCGAAACCGATGCGGCGATTGAGCAACGTGTGGCCGAGATACTGGCCGATGTGCGCCACCGCGGCGATGCGGCGGTACTGGAGTACACCGCCCGTTTCGACGGCGTGCAGGCGACCTCGCTCAAAGACCTGGAGCTGACCCAGGCCGAACTGAAGGCCGCGTTCGAGGCCTTGCCGGCCGTGCAGCGCGAAGCCTTGCAGGCTGCCGCGCAACGGGTGCGCAGCTACCATGAGGCGCAAAAACGTGCCAGCGGCGAGAGCTGGAGCTACCGCGATGCCGACGGCACGCTGCTGGGCCAGAAGGTCACGCCGCTGGACCGTGTCGGCATCTACGTGCCGGGCGGCAAGGCCGCCTACCCGTCTTCCGTGCTGATGAACGCTATCCCCGCCCATGTGGCTGGCGTCGGTGAAATCATCATGGTGGTGCCCACGCCGAAAGGGGAGAAGAACCCACTGGTGCTGGCCGCCGCCTATGTGGCCGGCGTCACGCGCGCCTTCACCATCGGTGGCGCCCAGGCGGTGGCCGCCTTGGCCTACGGCACAGCTACCGTTCCCGGCGTGGACAAGATCACCGGCCCCGGCAACGCCTATGTCGCCAGCGCCAAGAAGCATGTCTTCGGCCAGGTCGGCATCGACATGATCGCCGGCCCGAGTGAGATCCTGGTGCTGGCCGACGGTACGACGCCAGCCGATTGGGTGGCGATGGACCTGTTTTCCCAGGCCGAGCACGACGAGCTGGCGCAAAGCATCCTGTTGTGTCCGGATGCGGCCTACCTCGACGCCGTGCAGAGCGAGATCGACCGCCTGCTGCCACAGATGCCGCGCGCCGAAATCATCGCCAAGTCACTCACCGGCCGCGGTGCGCTGATCCACACGCGCAGCATGGAAGAGGCCTGCGCCATCTCCAACCGGATTGCACCCGAACACCTGGAGGTCTCGAGCCGTGAGCCGCACCAGTGGGAGCCGCTGCTGAAACACGCCGGCGCCATCTTCCTTGGCGCCTACACCAGCGAGTCGCTGGGTGACTACTGCGCCGGCCCCAACCACGTGCTGCCGACCAGCGGCACGGCACGTTTCAGTTCGCCGTTGGGGGTGTATGACTTCCAGAAGCGCAGCAGCCTGATCGAGGTCAGCGAAGCCGGGGCGCAGAGCCTGGGGCAGATTGCCTCCGTGCTAGCGCACGGCGAAGGCCTGCAGGCGCACGCCCGTGCCGCAGAAATGCGCCTGAAAGACAGCATGAAATGACAGCACTCGATTCGAAACTGCAACGCCTGATCCGCCAGGACATCCAGTCCATGCACGCCTATGCCATTCAGGATTCGGTGGGCATGGTCAAGCTCGACGCCATGGAGAATCCCTATGGCCTGCCGCCCGCACTGCAGGCCGAGCTGGGGCAGCGTCTGGGCCGGCTGGCGCTGAATCGCTACCCGGATGGCCGCGTCAACGACCTGCGTGCCGCCCTGGCGCGCTATGCCGACATGCCGGCCGGTTACGACCTGATGCTGGGCAACGGCTCGGACGAGCTGATCTCGCTGCTGGCCCTGGCCTGCGACGTGCCGGGTGCTTCTATCCTGGCGCCGGTGCCGGGCTTCGTGATGTACGCCATGAGCGCACAGCTGCAGGGCTTGGCTTTCCACGGCGTGCCGCTCACCGCCGACTTCGAGCTTGATGAGGCCGCCATGCTGGCCGCCATTCGCCAGCACAAGCCGACGCTCACCTACATCGCCTACCCGAACAACCCGACCGCCAACCTGTGGGACGAGGCCGTGATCGCCAGAATCATCGCCGCCGTGGGCGAGCAGGGCGGTCTGGTGGTGATGGACGAGGCTTATCAGCCGTTCTCCTCGCGCAGCTGGCTGGACAAGATACGCGCCAACCCGACAGCGCACGGCCATGTGATGCTGATGCGCACGCTCTCCAAGTTCGGCCTGGCCGGCGTGCGGCTGGGTTACATGATCGGCCCGACGGCCCTGGTGGCTGAGATCGACAAGGTGCGACCGCCATACAACATCAGCGTGCTGAACTACGAGTGCGCCTTGTTCGCGCTTGAACATGCTGATGTATTTGCGGCACAAGCTCTTGAGATCAAAGCGCAGCGTGCTATTATTTTGGAAGCGCTGTTGGCTTGGCCGCAGGTGCGGGCCTGGAACAGCGATGCCAACATGATCCTGGTGCGCGTGCCGGATGCGGCCAAGGCCTTCGAGGGCATGAAGGCGCGCAAGGTGCTGGTGAAGAATGTCTCCAAGCTGCATCCCTTGCTGGGCAACTGCCTGCGTTTGACGGTTGGCACACCGGATGAGAACCGGTTGATGCTGGCGGCGCTGAAAGAATCACTATGAGCACACCACGTATTGCCGAAGTTACCCGCAACACCGCGGAGACCCAGATCACCGCCCGCGTCAACCTCGACGGCACCGGTCAGGCGCGCCTGGCCACCGGCATCGGTTTCTTCGACCACATGCTGGACCAGATCGCGCGCCACGGTCTGATCGATCTCGACATTCAGGCCAAGGGTGATCTGCACATTGACGGCCACCACACGGTGGAAGACGTCGGCATCACGCTGGGCCAGGCGGTGGCCAAGGCGGTGGGTGACAAGAAGGGCATCCGTCGTTACGGTCACGCCTACGTGCCGCTGGACGAAGCGCTGTCGCGTGTGGTGGTCGACTTCTCCGGCCGGCCGGGGCTGGTGATGCACGTGCCGTTCAAGAGCGGCATGATCGGTACCTTCGACAGCCAGCTGGCCTACGAGTTCTTTCAGGGTTTCGTCAACCACGCCTTTGTCACGCTGCACATCGACAACCTGCGCGGCGAGAACGCCCACCACCAGGCCGAGACCGTGTTCAAGGCCTTCGCCCGCGCCTTGCGCGCCGCGCTGGAGCTTGACCCGCGTGCCGCAGGCACCATCCCGTCGACCAAAGGCTCCCTCTAGTCATGTGCAAAAAAGGCCTCTTGGCCTCGTCAATTCTGCGCAATCAGCTATGAATTCAGTAGCGAATCAGGTGGCTGCCAAAACCGTGGCAGTGGTCGATTACGGCATGGGCAATCTGCGCTCGGTGTCGCAGGCAGTGCAGGCCGCTGCAGCCGACACTGGCTGGCACGTGCTGATCACCTCGCAGCCCGACGACGTGCGCGCCGCCGAGCGTGTGGTGTTGCCTGGCCAGGGGGCCATGCCCGACTGCATGCGCGAGCTGCGTGACTCCGACCTGCGTGATGCGGTGCTGGAAGCGGCTGCGAACAAGCCGTTGTTTGGCGTCTGCGTCGGCATGCAGATGATGCTGGACCACAGCGCCGAAGGTGATACGCCGGGGCTGGGCCTGATCCCCGGCGAGGTGATCAAGTTCGAGCTGGCGAACCAGCACCAGCCTGACGGCAGCCGCTACAAGGTGCCGCAGATGGGCTGGAATCAGGTTTACCAGATGGACCACGGCCAGGGGCGCCACCCGGTGTGGGGCGATGTGCCGGACGGCAGCTACTTCTACTTCGTACACAGTTTCTACGCCCGACCGTCGGATGCGCGCCACAGCGCGGGCGAGGCCGACTACGGTGGCCGCTTTGCAGCGGCGATTGCGCGCGATAATATTTTCGCGACCCAATTCCACCCCGAGAAAAGTGCAGCCCACGGCTTGGCCCTTTACCGCAACTTCCTTCACTGGAAGCCCTGATCCATTTCCTTTGTTCCGGCTGAATCCCTAGCCATTCTCTTCTTCGAAGCACCATGCTTTTAATTCCTGCCATCGATTTGAAAGACGGTCACTGCGTTCGCCTCAAGCAGGGCGACATGGATCAATCCACCACCTTTGGTGAGAATCCGGCGCTCATGGCGCGCAGCTGGGTGAACAAGGGCGCACGCCGCCTGCACCTGGTGGACCTGAACGGCGCCTTTGCCGGCCAGCCCAAGAACGAGTTGGCCATCCGCAGCATTCTCAAGGAAGTCGGCAGCGAAATCGACGTGCAGCTCGGTGGCGGCATCCGCGACCTCGACACCATTGAGCGCTACCTCGACGCCGGCCTGCGCTACGTCATCATCGGCACCGCCGCGGTCAAGAACCCGGGTTTCCTGCAGGACGCCTGCACCGCCTTCGGCGGCCACATCATCGTCGGTCTGGATGCCAAGGATGGCAAGGTGGCGACCGACGGCTGGAGCAAGCTGACGCGCCATGAAGTGGTGGACCTGGGCAAGAAGTTCGAAGACTACGGCGTCGAGTCCATCATCTACACCGACATCGGCCGCGACGGCATGCTCTCGGGCATCAACATTGAGGCCACGGTCCGCCTGGCGCAGGCGCTGACCATTCCCGTCATCGCCTCCGGCGGCCTGAGCAATATGGCCGATATCGAAGCCTTGTGTGCGGTGGAAGACGAAGGCATCGAAGGCGTGATCTGCGGCCGTGCCATCTACACCGGCGATCTTGACTTCCAGGCGGCCCAGGTCCGGGCCGACGAGTTGTCGGCGGCGGGTTGAGGTCGTACGCGTGCTGGCCAAGAGAATCATTCCCTGCCTGGACGTGACCGGAGGTCGTGTCGTCAAGGGCGTCAATTTTGTCGAACTGCGCGATGCTGGCGATCCGGTGGAGATCGCCGCGCGCTACAACGACCAGGGCGCTGACGAACTCACCTTCCTTGACATCACCGCCACCAGCGACGGGCGCGACCTGATCCTGCACATCATCGAGGCGGTCGCCTCCAAGGTCTTCATTCCGCTGACGGTGGGCGGTGGCGTGCGCACGGTCGAAGACGTGCGCCGTCTGCTCAATGCCGGTGCCGACAAGACCAGTTTCAATTCGGCCGCCATCGCCAATCCGCAGGTCATCCGCGACGCCTCGCACAAATACGGTGCCCAGTGCATTGTGGTGGCGATCGACGCCAAGCGCCGTTTTGGCGATGACGTGTTGGCACGCGGCGAAGGCTGGGACGTCTACAGCCACGGCGGGCGCAAGAACACGGGCCTGGATGCCGTGGCATGGGCGCGCCAGATGGCTGAGCATGGCGCCGGCGAGATTCTGCTGACCAGCATGGACCGCGACGGCACCAAGTCCGGTTTCGACCTGGAACTCACACGGGCCGTCAGCGATGCGGTGAGTGTGCCGGTGATCGCTTCCGGCGGTGTCGGCAATCTCGATCATCTGGTCGACGGCATCAAGATCGGTGGCGCTGACGCGGTGCTGGCCGCCAGCATCTTCCACTACGGCGAATACACCATCGCCCAGGCCAAGGCGCGCATGGCCGAGGCCGGCATTCCGGTGCGTATCGAGGCCACGGCTTAATTCCACTGCCAAATCGGGCGACAATAGCGCCATGAACTGGTTGGACGAAGTGAAATGGGATGCGCAGGGCCTGGTGCCGGTGATCGCGCAGGAGCAGGGCAGCAATGACGTGCTCATGTTTGCCTGGATGAACCGTGAGGCGTTGCAGAAGACGGCCGAGCTTGGCCGCGCCGTCTATTTCAGTCGTTCGCGCGGCAAACTGTGGTTCAAGGGCGAGGAATCCGGCCATGTGCAGACGGTGCACGAGATCCGCCTGGATTGCGACAACGACGTGGTGCTGCTCAAGGTGACCCAGCTCGGCCATGAGCCCGCGACACCTGGGTCGCCTTCACAGTCGATTGCCTGCCACACCGGGCGCCACAGCTGTTTTTTCAGCATCTACAAGGACGGTAGCTGGCAGGCCGTCGACCCGGTCTTGAAAGACCCCGAAACCATCTACAAATAACGACCATGTCCGATACGCGTACGAATTCTGCCGATGCATTGGCCCGCCTGGCGGCCGTGGTCGAGAGCCGTCTGCCGGCCAACGGTGGCGACCCCGATAAGAGCTACGTCGCCCGCCTGCTGCACAAGGGGCCGGACGCTTTTCTCAAGAAGATCGGCGAGGAGGCCACCGAAGTCGTGATGGCGGCCAAGGATGCCGACCATGGCGGCGAGCGCAGCAAGATCATCTACGAGGTGGCCGACCTCTGGTTCCATTCCATGATTGCCCTGGCGCATTACGGCCTGACACCGGCGGACGTGATCGCCGAGCTGGAGCGCCGCGAGGGCACCAGCGGCATCGAGGAAAAGGCGCTGCGCAAGGCGCTGGCGCGCGAGGGCGGCGAGCAGTGAGCCAGAACCCGGATCGCAGCGAGGCCGAACGGCTGCAGTCCCTCACCACGCTGGGGACGGTCAGCTACGTGCTGCACCTGATCGTGGCTGTCGGCGCCCTGGTGCCTGGGGCGCAGATCAGCCCGGTGCTGCTGGTCGTGGCGCTGGTGCTCGACCTGGTCAAGCGAAGCGATGCCGTGGGGACCTGGCATGCCTCGCATTTCCGCTGGCGCATCCGTACCGTGCTGATCGCGGCGGTCCTGTATGTGCTGACGGCACCGCTGTGGTTTTTCTTTTTCGTGCCGGGCTGGATCGCCTGGCTCGTCATTTCGGTCTGGTTCCTCTACCGCATCGTCAGCGGCATGGTGAACATGAACAAAGGCCTTCCCATGGAGTTTCCTGCATGACAGCCGTGTCACACGATCCGAACTGCATTTTCTGCAAGATCATTGCGGGCCAGATTCCATCGAAGAAAGTCTACGAGGACGAAGAGATCTTCGCTTTCCACGACATCCACCCCTGGGCGCCGGTGCATTTCCTCATGGTGCCCAAGCTGCACATTCCGTCCATGGCCCAGGTCGGGTCGGAGCACGCCGGTCTGCTCGGGCGCATGATGGTGCTGGCACCGAAGCTGGCCGAGCAGGAGGGCTGCCTGCCCTATCCCGAAGGGGGCTTTCGCATCGTCTGCAATACCGGCACCGATGGCGGGCAGGAGGTGCACCACCTGCACATTCACGTCATGGGCGGGCCGCGTCCCTGGCTCAAGGGCTAATTTGGGTCAGGTCGTGCGGCCGCCCCCTGTGAAGATTAGAATCGTCAAATTCCTGAGGAGTGATATATGGGTTCGTTTTCTATCTGGCACTGGCTGATCGTGCTGCTGATCGTGGTGATGGTGTTCGGCACCAAGAAGCTCAAGAATCTGGGCAGCGACCTCGGTGGCGCCGTCAAGGGCTTCAAGGATGGCATGAAGGATGGTTCTTCCGGCGAAGAGACACCGGCTGCGCCTGCTGCCCAGGTGTCTGCCCCGGCGACGGACAAGACCACCATCGACGTCGAAGCCAAGACCAAATCCTGATTGCCGTTTAGGCAGACATGATCGATCTCGGCATTTCCAAGATGGCGCTGATCGGCGCGGTGGCATTGATTGTCATCGGGCCGGAGAAGTTGCCGCGCGTGGCCCGCACCGTTGGCACGCTGCTGGGCAAGGCGCAGCGCTACGTGGCCGACGTCAAGGCCGAGGTCAACCGGTCCATGGAGCTCGACGAGCTCAAGAAGATGAAGGACACGGTCGAGGGCGCGGCGCGTGATGTCGAGAGTTCGATCCAGACGACTTCCAGCGATTTCGACAAGAGTTGGAGCGAGGCGACGGCGGGTCTGGAATCGACCGGCCTGGATGTGCCGCCGCTGAGCGTGACACCCGAGTACAAACATCCCGGCAAGAACTGGCGCCTCAAGCGCGGTGCCACGCCGGTCTGGTACAAGGCACGCCAGGGTATTCGTACCCGGGCGCTGTCCGGCGCGGCCCGGGTGGCCCGTTACCGGCCGCAGAGACTGGGTTGACGATCCTCTGACCCCTATCATCGGGCTGCACCGCGGATCGCGGCAGGCGGTCCGAGTACCGAGCAAACAACGCATGGCAGACGATCAATCCAAAGAAGACGAGTTGGCGGGGACCGAGCAGCCATTCGTGCAGCACCTGATGGAGCTGCGCGACCGCTTGGTCAAGTCCATGATCGCGATGGCGGTGGTCGCCGTGGTGCTGGCGCTCTATCCGGGCCCGGCTGCGCTGTATGACATCCTGGCCGCGCCGCTGGTAGCGCACCTGCCCAAGGGGGCGACACTGATCGCCACCTCGGTGATCTCGCCCTTCATGGTGCCGCTCAAGATCATGCTGATGGCGGCCTTCCTGGTGGCGTTGCCGGTCATCCTGTACCAGGCCTGGGCCTTCGTGGCACCTGGTCTTTACACCCATGAGAAGAAACTGGTGTTGCCGCTGGTGATTTCCAGCTCCATCCTGTTTTTCATCGGTGTCGCCTTCTGCTATTTCTTCGTTTTTGGCCAGGTGTTCGCCTTCATTCAGAGCTTTGCGCCCAAGAGCATCACGGCCGCGCCGGACATTGAGGCGTATCTGAGCTTCGTGCTGACCATGTTCCTGGCTTTCGGTTTGGCGTTCGAGGTGCCGATCGTTGTCATCGTGCTGGCGCGCATGGGCATCGTCAGCGTGCAGAAACTCAAGGAATTTCGCGGCTATTTCGTGGTGCTGGCTTTCATCATTGCCGCTATCGTGACGCCGCCGGATGTGGTGTCGCAGCTGGCGCTGGCCATTCCGATGGTCCTGCTCTACGAGTTGGGTCTGTGGGCGGCCCAGATCTTCATCAAGCACACCCAGGCGCCGACTGAGGACGCCGAAGCCCCGCAGTCCTGACCCCTTCGAGCCGAGGCAGTTTGCCTACTGCTGAAGGCGCCGCGGCTTCGGTCGTACCCCGGGCACCACTTCGAGTTCCACGGGGTTGTTCTGGCGCAGCAGGCTGAATTTCGAGGAGGTGCCCGGCTTGAGGGCCGCCACCTGGGCCAGCAGTTCCGAGACGTCGCGTACCGGTTTGCCCGCCACGCTGGTGATCACGTCGCCGGGACGGATGCCGGCCAGCGCCGCCGGCCCGTTTTGCAGCACGCCGGTGATGATCACGCCTCGCGTCGCCTTGATGCCGAAGGTCTCGGCCAGTTCGGGCGAGAGTTCGCTCGGCTCCACCCCGATCCAGCCGCGCGTAACCTGGCCTTCCTTGACGATGCTCTCCAGCACCTGCCTGGCGGTCGAGACCGGAATGGCAAAACCGATGCCCATGTTGCCGCCTGAGCGCGAATAGATGGCGGTGTTGATGCCCAGCAGGTTGCCGCTGGTGTCGACCAGTGCGCCGCCCGAGTTGCCGGGGTTGATGGCAGCATCGGTCTGGATGAAGTTCTCGAAGGTATTGATGCCCAGCTGGTTGCGCCCCAGTGCGCTGACGATGCCGCTGGTGACGGTCTGGCCAACGCCAAAGGGGTTGCCGATGGCCAGTACCTGGTCACCCACCTGCAGGTTGTCGGAGTTGCCCAGCACGATCACCGGCAGCCGGTCGAGCTCGATCTTGAGCACGGCCAGGTCGCTGTCGGGGTCGGTGCCGATGACCTTGGCGCGGGCCTGGCGGTTGTCGTTGAGAATGACCTCGATCTCGTCGGCGCCGTCGACCACGTGGTTATTGGTCAGGACGTAGCCGTTGGGGCTGACGATGACGCCGCTGCCCAGGCCGACCTGCGGTTCATTGTCCTGGTCGCCGAAGAAGAAGCGGAACCAGGGGTCGTTGCTGTTGGGGTGGTTCTTGGGGGCCTTGCTGGTGCTGATGCTGACCACCGCCGCCGAGGCCTTTTGCGCGGCGACGCGGAAGCTGCCAGCCGGCACCACCCCTGGCGGGTTGGCCGGCGCTTCGAGCAGCGCCACACTTCCCGAGAAGGAAACGGCCTGGCCCAGCCAGCCCGGCTTGAGCGTCAGCACCACGAAGTAGGCGGCCAGCAGGACCGTGACCGCCTGGGAGAACAGCAACCAGAATCGTTTCATGGAGAAATTGTAGAGTGCTGTTTGTGAATACGCCGCAGATCATCCATATTCAGCCCGAGGCCGCCGCCAAACCTGGGCAAGGGGCACCCTGCAATGGCTGTGGTGTCTGTTGTTTGAGTGAGCCTTGTCCGCTCGGCATGCTGCTGTTCGGTCGACGCAGCGGGGCATGCAAGGCGTTGCGCTGGGATGCGGCGGCGCGTCAGTACCGCTGTGGCGCCGTCACGGCCCCGCAGGATGTCATGCGCCAGGCCTTGCCGCATGGCCTGCGCTGGCTGGCGCCGGCCGGGGCGCCCCTGCTCGGTCGTCTGGCGTACCGCTGGATTGCCGCCGGCCAGGGGTGCGACAGCAGCCTGGAAGTGCACAGGCCAGCGGATGCCGAATCTGACCGACAATCACCGCCATGACAGACCGCCACCAGCTCCTCCAGGCCTTCGATGCCTTGCTGCAGCCCGAGCGTTTCCGCGACTACGGCCCCAACGGCCTGCAGGTCGAAGGCCGCACCGAAGTGCGCAAGATCGTCTCGGGCGTCACGGCCAGCCGCGCCCTGATCGAGGCCGCCATAACGGCACAGGCTGACGCCATCTTCGTGCACCATGGCCTGTTCTGGCGCGGCCAGGACGGACGGGTGACCGGCTGGATGAAGCAGCGCCTGGCCTTGCTGCTGGCTCACGACATCAATCTGTTGGCCTACCACCTGCCGCTGGATGCACACCCGGAATTCGGCAACAACGCCCAGCTCGGGCTCAAGCTCGGGCTGCGGGCCGAAGCGCGCTTTGGCGAGCAGGAACTTGGCTTTCTGGGCGAACGCACCCAAGGCGGCGGTTTTGCGACTGCCGCCGATTTGGCGTCCCACGTGGGAAAGGTGTTAAATCGGCAAGTGACCCTTGTCAATACTTCGCCATCAGCTATCAAAAAGATAGCTTGGTGCACCGGTGGGGCGCAAGGCTATTTCGAGGCAGCCATCGCTGCCGGAGCTGACGCCTTCATCACCGGCGAGATCTCGGAGCCGCAGGCGCACTATGCGCGCGAGTGTGGCGTGGCCTATCTTGCCTGCGGTCACCATGCGAGCGAACGTTATGGCGCGCCGGCGGTAGTCGCGCATGTCGCGGCCCAGCTCGGTCTGGCGCACGAGTTTATCGAGATCGACAACCCCGCCTGATATGGAACACCCCCAGGTTTCGCGCACTTCGTGTCGCTGCACCCCCCCCCTTGCAGGGGGCAACGCCAGTGAACCGGCAAAGCCGGATTCACGGCGTTTCCCGGTTGGGTTGTTTCAGGCGTCGGGGATGGGGCGACGCGTGCTGGAACGACAAACATGATGATCGGAAAGCCGCTGGCCATCACCATGGGCGATGCCGCCGGCATCGGCCCGGAAATCATTGCCAAGGCCTTTCGCGATGCGCCGGAGGTGACGCGGGGCTGTTTCGTGGTGGGCGATGTCGCCACATTGCGGCGCGCCACCCAACGGGTCCGACGCGAGGGCGAGGTTGCCCTGCCATTGGTGTTGCTGGACAGTGCTACCGAGGCGCTGGCGGTGCCGCCGCACTGCCTGCCGGTGCTGCAGGTCGAGGCGCTGGCGGCACCAGTGCCCTTGGGCCGTATCAGCGCCGAGGCCGGGCGGCTGGCAGGCCATTGTGTAGTGTGGGCGGCGCAGGCAGCCCTGCGCGGTGAGATTGCCGGCCTGGTGACGGCGCCGCTGCACAAGGAGGCGCTGTCGGCCGCTGGTGCGCCCTACAACGCGTTTCCTGGCCATACCGAGCTGTTGCAGGCCGAAGCGGCGGCTTTTTTGGGCAAGATGGTGGCCGACGTGCCGGTGCGGATGATGCTGGCCAATGACGAACTGCGCACCGTACTGGTCAGCATCCATGTCTCGCTGCGCCAGGCGATCGAGGCCGTCACGCACGACAACGTGTTGCAAACCTTGCGTATCACGCACGGGGCGCTGCGATCCGTGCTGGGGCGGGCGCCGCGCATTGGCGTGGCAGGGCTGAACCCGCACGCCGGAGAGGGGGGGCTGTTCGGGCGCGAAGAGCTTGAGATCATTGGGCCCGCCCTGGCGCAGGCGCGCGCCGAGGGCATGGATGTGCATGGTCCGTTGGCACCGGACACGGTGTTCATGCGTGCGCGCGCCAGGGATGGGCGGCCGGGCGAGTTCGACGTGGTGGTGGCGATGTACCACGACCAGGGTTTGATTCCGGTCAAGTACCTCGGGGTGGACAAGGGCGTCAACGTGACGCTGGGGCTGCCGCTGGTGCGCACCAGCCCGGACCATGGCACGGCGTTTGACCTTGCCGGCACGGGCCGGGCCGATGCCGCCAGCCTGATCGAGGCGATCCGCATGGCGCGGCGCTTGCTTGCCTGAGCGGGCGCCGCACGTCGATTGATGCTGGAGGGTCGGCTACAATCCCGCGTTGACCACAGCAGTCAAACAAATAAATCCCGTTGTTTTCATTGAGGCTTCCCATGAGCGACACGCTTGCCGATAAAAGTCAAATGGATCCCAGCAAACGGACATGGCTGATCGCCACCGGTTGTGCTGGTACCGTGGGTGGCGTTGCAGCCGCCATTCCCTTCGTCAGCACCTTCCAGCCCTCGGAAAAGGCCAAGGCGGCCGGCGCGGCTGTCGAGGTGGACATTTCCGCCCTCAAGCCGGGCGAAAAAGTCACGGTGGAGTGGCGCGGCAAGCCGGTGTGGATCGTCAAGCGCACGCCGGAGCAACTGGAAAGCCTGAAAAAGACCGAAGGCCAGTTGGCGGACCCGAAGTCCGAGCGCAACCCTTCCGAGCTGACGCCCGAATACGCGCGCAACCAGTACCGTTCCATCAAGCCCGAGTTGCTGGTGGCGGTCGGCATCTGCTCGCACCTGGGCTGCTCGCCGTCCGAAAAGTTCCAGACCGGCGCCCAGCCTTCGCTGCCGGACGACTGGCAAGGCGGTTTCCTCTGCCCCTGCCACGGCTCCACCTTCGACATGGCGGGCCGCGTGTTCAAGAACAAGCCGGCACCGGACAACCTCGAGGTGCCGCCGCACATGTACCTGTCCGACAGCAAGCTGCTGATCGGTGAAGACAAGAAGGCTTGAGGAAGACGAACATGGCTGAATTCAAGGAAATCTCGCCCAACGCCTCCGCAGGCGCCAAGCTCACCAACTGGTTCGAGAACCGGTTCCCGACCATGTTCGACGCCTACCGCGTCCACATGGCGGAATACTACGCCCCGAAGAATTTCAACTTCTGGTACATCTTCGGCTCGCTGGCCATGCTGGTGCTGGTGATCCAGATCGTGACCGGCATCTTCCTGGTCATGCACTACAAGCCGGATGCCGCCCTGGCCTTCGGCTCGGTCGAGTACATCATGCGTGATGTGCCGTGGGGCTGGTTGATCCGCTACATGCACTCCACCGGTGCCTCTGCTTTCTTTGTGGTGGTTTACCTGCACATGTTCCGTGGCCTGATCTACGGCAGCTACCGCAAGCCGCGTGAGCTGGTCTGGATCTTCGGCTGCGCGATTTTCCTGTGCCTGATGGCCGAAGCCTTCATGGGTTACCTGCTGCCCTGGGGCCAGATGAGCTACTGGGGTGCCCAGGTGATCGTCAACCTGTTTGCCGCCATTCCCTTTGTCGGTCCCGATCTGGCGCTGCTGATCCGTGGCGATTACGTGGTGGGTGATGCCACTCTGAACCGCTTCTTCAGCTTCCACGTGATTGCCGTGCCGCTGGTGCTGCTGGGCCTGGTCGTGGCGCACCTGCTGGCGCTGCATGATGTCGGCTCCAACAACCCCGACGGCATCGAGATCAAGGGTCCCAATGCGCCGAAGGATGCGCAAGGGCACCCGCTCGACGGCGTGCCTTTCCATCCCTACTACACGGTGCATGACATCTTCGGCGTCAGCGTGTTCCTGATGGTGTTCACTGCCATCGTGTTCTTCGCGCCCGAGTTCGGCGGTTACTTCCTCGAATACAACAACTTCATCCCGGCCGATCCGCTGCAGACGCCTGCGCACATTGCTCCGGTCTGGTACTTCACGCCGTTCTACTCCATGCTGCGTGCCATCACCAGCGAGATGATGTATGCGCTGATTGCCTGCGTGCTGCTGGCGGCCGTGCTGGCTGCCACCAAGCTCAAGCTGCCCTCGCTGCTCAAGGCGGTGGTGCTGGGCGGTGGCGTCGTGGTGGTGGCCCTGATGCTGGCCATCGACGCCAAGTTCTGGGGTGTGGTGGTGATGGGTGGTGCCGTTGTCATCCTGTTCTTCCTGCCCTGGCTGGACAACAGCCCGGTCAAGTCGATCCGCTACCGTCCGGACTGGCACAAGTATCTGTACGGCATCTTCGTGATCAACTTCGTCATCCTGGCCTATCTGGGTGTCCAGCCGCCGTCGCCGATTGGCGAGCGGGTGTCCCAGGTCGGCACGCTGTTCTACTTCGGCTTTTTCCTGTTGATGCCGTGGTGGAGCCGCCTAGGCAAGACCAAGCCCGTACCCGACCGCGTCATCTTTGCTGCCCACTGAGCTGGAGATAACAACAAATGAAGAAACTCATTCTCAGCCTGATCACGGCGTTTGGCTTGCTCGGCGGCGCCCACGCGTCCAGCGGTGGTGGCATCGCCTGGGATAAGGCGCCCGTCAACACCAGCGACATGGCGTCGCTGCAAAACGGCGCCAAGCTGTTCGTCAACTATTGCCTGAACTGCCATTCGGCGGCATTCATGCGCTACAACCGCCTGCAGGACATCGGCTTCACCAACGAACAGATCAAGGACAACCTGCTGTTCACGACCGACAAGGTCGGCGAAACCATGAAGTCGGCCATCGACCCGAAGCAGGCCAAGGAGTGGTTTGGCGCCAACCCGCCTGATCTGACCGTGATTGCCCGCTCGCGTGCCGGTCACGGCGGCACGGGTGCCGACTACCTCTACACCTTCCTGCGCACGTTCTACGTCGACGAGACCAAGGCCACTGGCTGGAACAACCTGGTCTTCGCCAGTGTCGGCATGCCGCATGTGCTGTGGGAGCTGCAGGGCAAGCGCCGCCCGATCTACGAAACCAAGCTAGAGCATGGCCATGAAGTTCATGTCTTCAAGGGTTGGGAGCAGATCACACCGGGCGCCATGACACCGCTTCAGTATGATCAGGCGGTCGGCGATCTGGTGAACTTCCTGCAATGGATGGGCGAACCGGCCCAGAACACCCGTGTTCGTGTGGGCGTCTGGGTGCTGTTGTTCCTGTTGATGTTGACCGTGATCACCTGGCGCCTCAACGCCGCGTTCTGGAAAGACGTCAAGTAAGCTGCCGTCTCTAACTAGTTTTGCACCAAAACGGTGCAAAACTTGCTATTTGTAGAGTGGGTTTGCGACAATGCAACCCACTCTTTTAGTTTCAAGCGGACTTGGATGCAAGTCAGTCGCCACTGAAACTACGTTTTGATTTTTAGGAGCCTCCCACCATGATGGTGCTGTATTCGGGTACGACCTGCCCTTTCTCCCACCGCTGCCGTTTTGTTCTGTTCGAAAAAGGGATGGACTTCGAGATCCGCGATGTGGATCTTTACAACAAGCCGGAAGACATCAGTGTCATGAATCCCTATGGCCAGGTGCCGATCCTGGTCGAGCGTGACCTGATCCTGTACGAGTCGAACATCATCAACGAGTACATCGACGAGCGTTTCCCCCATCCGCAGCTGATGCCTGGCGACCCGGTGGACCGCGCACGTGTGCGCTTGTTCCTGCTCAACTTCGAGAAGGAGCTGTTCGTTCACGTTTCCACGCTGGAGTCGCGTGTCGCCAAGAGCAACGAAAAGGCACTGGAGAAGGCGCGTGCTCACATTCGTGACCGTCTGACGCAACTCGCCCCGGTGTTCCTGAAAAACAAGTACATGCTGGGTGAGAATTTTTCCATGCTCGACGTGGCGATTGCCCCGTTGCTGTGGCGTCTCGATTACTACGGCATCGAACTGAGCAAGAACGCTGCGCCGCTGCTCAAGTACGCAGAGCGCATTTTCTCGCGTCCGGCCTACATCGAGGCGCTGACGCCATCCGAAAAAGTGATGCGCAAGTAAGGTAAGCCGTTCGGCTACTGTCACCATGAACAACGACCAGCGTGCGACGTCGACCCGTCCTTACCTGATCCGGGCCCTGTACGAGTGGTGCACCGACAACGGCTTCACGCCTTACGTGGCCGTGCGGGTTGACGACTCCGTGCAAGTGCCCCGCGAGTATGTGAAGAACGGCGAGATCGTGCTCAACGTCAGCATGGATGCCACGAGCTCGCTCAAGCTGGGTAACGACTTCATCGAGTTCAAGGCCCGGTTTGCCGGCACCGCGCGCGACATCATGGTGCCAGTCGGTCGGGTGATCGCCATCTACGCCCGCGAGAACGGGCAGGGCATGGCGTTTCCGCTCGAAGAGGCCGGCCTGCCTCAGGTGGACGCTGACGCGGCTGAGACGGCAAGTGTGCAGGCCGAGCGCGAGCCCGAGGGCAAGCCGGTTCAGCTGGCGCGGGTAGAGACCGAGCGCAGTGGTGACGAACCCGAGCCGCCCCGCCCGTCTGGCGGCGGTCGGCCGGCGCTCAAGCGGGTCAAATAAACCGGCATCAGCGCACTGTAAAATAGACTTTGTGCCGATTTAGCTCAGTTGGTAGAGCACCCGCCTTGTAAGCGGTAGGTCGTCAGTTCGAATCCGACAATCGGCACCATTCATTTCCCGCCTCGTCATCCCGCGACTCCTCGCATTCAGCGCTCGCGGGAAATTTGGACCTTGAGTCGAATTGAGGTAATCTCCCAACCTTTGGTACGCAAGTGGGCTTCCAGCGCGGGCAGGAACTGCCGGATCTTGGCGGCGACGGCATTGCTGCTGACGAGCAGGCACCAGACCGGCCCGTCGATCGGACCAGCCTGGATGGCCGGGCGCAATGTGGCTGGGATCAGTGGCTCAATGGCTTTGAGCCGTGCCGACGAGTCCCTGGCGAGCTCTGTGAGCCTGGCCAGAGCAGGGGAGTCCTGTGTGGCCTGCTGAAGGCTCACAGCATGGTGGCGTCGGTTCATGGCGTCGGGTTGAGCGGAGAGATAAAGAATGCATTTGATTATCACGGATGCCTGGTTGGCCAAAAGCCATGCCATCTATCTGAGCGGCGCCAAACTGTTCGTGGCGATACTGGTCTTGTCCCTGACGCTGATGCTGGTGGCTGCTGGCCTGTACCACTGGGTTTTCCTCAAGGGTGCGCGCGAAGGCTGGCCGGTGGTGGGAACGCTGGTCCGGCTGGTGATCAAGGATGAATTTGCCCAGCGCGACCGTTTCATGCGCGAAAACCTGGATGTGATGGCCAAGCGGCTGGGCGAGATGCAGGCCAAGATGATGCAGCTCGAATCCCTGGGCGAACGCGTTTCGGGCCTGGCGGGCATCAACCCCAACGACATCAAGCTCAAGCCAGGCCAAGGTGGTGCGCTGGTACCCGGTCGCTCACTGACGATGGAAGAGCTGGACGCAACCCTGAGCGCGCTGGACCGGCTGACCGGTCAGCGGGCCGATCTGATGGCGGTCATGGAATCGAGGTTGTTCGAACAGAAGGTCCGCAACATGATGGTGCCCACCCAGCAACCCGTGACCGGTAACCTGGGCTCCAGCTTCGGCTGGCGTATCGACCCGTTCACCGGTCGCTCGGCGTTGCATACCGGCCTTGATTTTCAGGCCACCACGGGCACGCCGATCCTGGCGGCCGCGGGTGGGGTGGTCGTGGTCCAGGAGTTTCATCCGGAATACGGCAACATGATCGAGGTCGATCACGGCAAGGATCTGATTACCCGCTATGCCCACACTTCACGGGCCTATGTCAAAAAGGGCGACCTCATCAAGCGCGGGCAGCGGATCGCCGACGTCGGTACGACCGGCCGCTCGACCGGGCCGCACCTGCACTTCGAGGTGCTGGTGCGTGGTGTGCCGCAGGATCCGCAGAAATTCCTGATGGCTGGCCGCAATCTCCCGGTCCAGCAGGTGGCGATGGCCCCGGCCGCCGTTGCGGTGGGGCCCGTTCCTCCGCTGGCGGGCGCCGCGCCGGCGCAGCCGCCGGTGGCGCGTCCGGTGCCGGCGCCGGTTGCCGCCTCCCCGGCGGCGGCCGTTCCGGCTCCTCAGCCGGATTCAGTGCAAAGGTAGAATCAGTCACTTGGTTTTCCCAGGGAGCCCGATAAGCCGCGTTAGCGTCTGCCGGGTCTGGGGAGACTCGTTTCACCTTGATTGAAAAGGATTGCGCTGCCCTGCAGGCTGATTCGGGCTTGCAGGTCGGTAGGGCATTCATGGTCACCAACATCCTCACCAAAATTTTCGGCAGCCGCAATGACCGGCTGCTCAAGCAGTACCGTAGCACCGTGGCCCGCATCAATGCGATGGAGCCGCAGTTCGAAAAACTGAGCGATGACGAGCTGCGTGGCAAGACGCAGGAGTTCCGGGACCGCGTTGCCAAGGGGGAAACTCTCGACGCCTTGCTGCCCGAGGCCTTTGCCGTGGTGCGGGAGGGCTCCAAGCGCATCATGAAGATGCGGCATTTCGATGTTCAGCTGGTCGGTGGCATCGCCCTGCACCAGGGCAAGATCGCCGAGATGCGTACCGGGGAGGGCAAGACCCTGACTGCCACGCTGCCGGTGTACCTCAATGCGCTGAGCGGTCAGGGCGTGCACGTGGTGACGGTCAACGATTATCTGGCCAATCGAGACGCGCTGTGGATGGGCAAGCTCTACAACTTCCTGGGCCTGTCGGTCGGCATCAACCTGCCGCAGATGCCACGGGAAGACAAGCAGGCCGCCTACCAGGCCGACATCACGTACGGGACCAACAACGAATATGGTTTCGACTACCTGCGCGACAACATGGTGTACGAGGTGGCCGACCGGGTGCAGCGCGGTCTGAACTTTGCCATCGTCGACGAGGTCGACTCCATCCTGATCGACGAGGCGCGTACGCCACTCATCATCAGCGGCCAGGCGGAAGATCACACGGCGCTGTATGTCGCCATCAACAAGGTGGTGCCGCATCTGACGCGCCAGGAAGGCGAGGCCGATCCACGCACCGGGGAGGGCGTGACCAAACCGGGCGACTTCACGCTGGACGAGAAGAGCCACCAGGTTTTCCTGACCGAGCAGGGCCATGAGAATGCCGAGCGCATTCTCAGCCAGGCGGGCCTGCTGCCCGAAGGCGCCAGCCTTTATGACCCGGCCAACATCTCGTTGATGCATCACCTGTATGCCGCCTTGCGGGCCAACAACCTGTACCACCGCGACCAGCATTACGTGGTGCAGAACGGTGAGATTGTCATCGTCGACGAGTTCACCGGCCGCTTGATGACGGGCCGGCGCTGGAGTGATGGCCTGCACCAGGCGGTGGAAGCCAAGGAAGGCGTGGCCATCCAGGCGGAGAACCAGACACTCGCTTCCATCACCTTCCAGAACTACTTCCGCCTCTACAACAAGCTGGCCGGCATGACCGGCACAGCCGACACGGAAGCCTACGAGTTCCAGGAGATTTACGGCCTGGAGACCGTGGTCATTCCACCGAACCGCCCGAGCCGACGTGACGACCAGCTGGACCGTGTCTACAAGACCACACGCGAGAAATACCAGGCCGCGATCCAGGATATCCGCGAGTGCCATGAGCGTGGCCAGCCGGTGCTGGTGGGTACGACATCGATCGAGAATTCGGAACTGATTGCTGACTTGCTGGAGAAGGAAAAGCTGCCGCACCAGGTGCTCAATGCCAAGCAGCACGCGCGCGAGGCCGACATCATTGCCCAGGCCGGTCGTCCCGGCATGATCACGATCGCCACCAACATGGCCGGTCGCGGCACCGACATTGTGCTCGGCGGCAACATCGAGAAGTCGATCCAGGGGATCGAGGCGGATGCCGCACTCGACGATGCGGCCAAGGCGAAGCAGGTCGCAGCGCTGCGCGAACAGTGGAGCCTGGAACACGAGAAGGTCAAGTCTCTGGGCGGTCTGCGCATCATCGCCACCGAGCGTCATGAGTCGCGCCGCATCGACAACCAGCTGCGCGGCCGTTCCGGCCGCCAGGGCGACCCCGGTTCGTCGCGCTTCTACCTGAGCCTGGACGATGCGCTGATGCGCATCTTTGCAGGCGACCGGGTGCGGGCCATCATGGACCGGCTCAAGATGCCTGATGGCGAGGCCATCGAAGCCGGCATCGTGACGCGCAGCATTGAGAGCGCCCAGCGCAAGGTCGAGGCACGCAACTTCGACATCCGCAAGCAGCTGCTCGAATACGACGATGTGTCCAACGACCAGCGCAAGGTGATCTACCAGCAGCGCAATGCCATCCTCGACGCAGCCGACCTGTCGGCTCAGATTGCTTCGTTGCGGGATGGGTGTTTTACCGACCTCGTGCACCAGCATGTACCGCCGGAGTCGGTGGAAGAACAGTGGGATATTGCTGCGTTGGAAAAGATCCTGCATGACGAATGGCAGATCGAGCTGTCGCTGCGCCAGCTGGTGCAGGACGCCAGCGCGATCACCGACGAAGACATCCTCGAAAAAGTGCTGGTTGTTGCCCATGCCGCGTTCGAGACAAAGGTGGCCCAGGTCGGCACGGAGAACTTCACCCAGTTTGAGCGCATGGTGCTGTTGCAAAGCATCGACACCCATTGGCGCGAGCATTTGAGTGCGCTGGATTACCTGCGTCAGGGTATCCACCTGCGCGGTTATGCGCAGAAACAGCCCAAGCAGGAATACAAGCGCGAGGCGTTCGAGCTGTTCGGTCAGCTGCTCGACTCGGTGAAAAACGAGGTCACCCGCGTGCTGATGACGGTGCGCGTGCAATCGAGCGAACAGCTCGAAGAGGCGGCCGAGGCCATGGAAAGCCGTGCCGAGCATATTGCCAACGTGACCTATACCGCACCGACCGAGACAGGCGAAGTGGAAACCACGGTCGATGCTGCCACGCAGGCGGTTGCCGTGCCGCGTGTCGGTCGTAACGACCCCTGTCCCTGTGGCAGCGGCAAGAAATACAAGCATTGCCACGGCAAGCTGAATTAGGCCTTTTGAATCTCGAGTTGCACCATGCCCGTCAACCTGTCTGCTCCCAATCCTTCCGAACTCCATGCCATCGCCGGTGTGCGCATTGGTGTGACCGAAGCCGGCGTGCGCAAGGCCAACCGCAAGGACCTGACGGTCGTATTGCTGGAAGAGGGCGCCTCGGTGGCCGGTGTCTTCACGCAGAACCGTTTCTGCGCGGCGCCGGTCCAGGTGTGCCGTGAGCACCTGGCGCAGCAGTCCACAGGCCGCGGCATTCGTGCCATGGTCATCAATACCGGCAACGCCAATGCCGGTACCGGGCAAGACGGTCTGGCGCGTGCGCGCAGCACCTGCGCTGCGCTGGCCAGGCAGTTAAACATCGTTCCCGAGCAGGTGCTGCCGTTTTCGACCGGCGTGATCATGGAGCCGTTGCCGCATGAACGCATCGAGGCCGGCTTGCCGGCGGCACTGGCCGATGCGCGCGAGGACAACTGGCTGCGTGCCGCTGAAGGCATCATGACGACTGACACCGTGCCCAAGGCCTTCGGTGCCCAGGTGATGATCGGTGGTGTCAAGGTCAGTGTGACCGGCATCAGCAAGGGGGCCGGCATGATCCGCCCCAACATGGCCACCATGCTGGGGTTCATGGCCACCGACGCACGCGTCAGCCAGGCCGTCATGCAGCAACTGGCGCTGGAGCTGGCCGAGGGCTCGTTCAACCGTGTCACGGTTGACGGCGACACCTCGACCAACGACTCCTTTGTGGTCATTGCCAGCAACAAGGCCGCCCACACGACGATCGAATCGCTGAGCAGTCCCGAGGGCCAGGCCCTCAAGGCAGCCATGCTGGAGGTGGCGCGCCAACTGGCCCAGGCGATCGTGCGCGACGGTGAAGGCGCGACCAAATTCATGGCCATCCAGGTGCAAGGTGGCCGGACCGCCGAGGAATGCCGCCAGGTGGCCTACGCGATTGCCCATTCGCCGCTGGTGAAGACGGCGTTCTACGCCAGCGATCCGAACCTCGGTCGCATCCTGGCGGCGGTCGGTTATGCCGGCATCGCCGATCTCGACCAGACCGGGATCGACCTGTTCCTGGACGATGTGCACGTGGCGGTGCAGGGCGGTCGCAATCCGGCCTACCGCGAGGAGGACGGCCAGCGCGTGATGAAGCAAAGCGAAATCACGGTCCGCGTGGTGCTGGGCCGCGGCCAGGCCGAGGAAACGGTCTGGACCTGCGACTTCAGCCACGACTACGTGTCGATCAACGCCGATTACAGGTCGTGAAACACCCCCAGGCTGCGCGCACCGCGTGTCGCTACGCCACCCCCCTTGCTGGGGGCGACACCAGTGGCCCGGCAAAGCCGGTTCCACGGTGTCCACCGATGAACTTCCTCTTTGACCTCACATGAATGAGCAGTTTTTACGTCTGATCGAGCGCGCCGAGCAGTTGATGGCGCGCATCGAATCCATCCTGCCGCAGCCGCTGGCCCAGCCCGACTGGACCGCTTCCATTGCTTTTCGCTACCGCAAGCGCAGTTCCGGCCACGGCGTCATCGAGCCGGTGCGCCATGTGGGCGTGATGCATCTGGACCAGCTCAAGGAAATCGAGCAGCAGAAAGAGAAGATCCAACGCAATACCGAGCAGTTTGTGCACGGCCTGCCGGCCAACAACGTGCTGCTCACCGGCGCGCGCGGCACCGGTAAGTCCTCACTGATCCGGGCCTGCTTGCACACTTATGCGGCACAGGGCCTGCGCCTGATCGAGGTCGACAAGGCCGACATGGTCGATCTGCCGGACATCGTCGAGGTGGTGTCTCAGCGGCCCGAGAAGTTCATCGTCTTCTGTGATGACCTGAGCTTCGAGGAGGGCGAGCCGGGCTACAAGGCGCTCAAGTCCATCCTCGACGGCTCGGTGGCGGCCACCACGCCCAATGTGCTGATCTACGTCACCAGCAACCGGCGCCATCTGCTGCCGGAGTACATGAAGGACAACCTCAGCTATGCGCCCAGTGACGATGGCGAGATCCATCCGGGCGAGGTGGTGGAGGAGAAGATTTCACTGTCCGAGCGCTTCGGCCTGTGGGTCAGTTTCTACCCGTTCAGCCAGAACGAATACCTGACCATCGTGGCGCAGTGGCTGTCGTCCTTCCAGGTCGATGCCGCAGCCATCGAGGCCGCCAAACCCGAGGCCCTGGTGTGGGCGCTGGAGCGCGGTTCGCGCAGCGGCCGCGTGGCCTACCAGTTTGCCCGTGACTATGCGGGCAAGCACGCAGCACAGGCATGACACAACGTCCGCTGGTGGCCGATGCCGACCGCCCGCGCGAGGGCGGCGCCGATCGGCCGGTGACGGAAGTGGCGGTCGGTGTGTTGATCCAGCCCGACGGCAGTTTTCTTCTGACGTCGCGGCCCCAGGGCAAGGTGTATGAGGACTACTGGGAGTTCCCGGGCGGCAAGCTGGAACCCGGTGAGTCGGTGGCTCAGGCCTTGCGGCGCGAACTGGAGGAGGAGCTCGGCATCCACATCGGCGCGGTGCACCCTTGGAAGTCGGAAGTCGTTGACTATCCCCATGCGCTGGTGCGCTTGAATTTCTGCAAGGTGTTCGATTGGCAAGGCGAATTGCAGATGCGCGAAAACCAGTCGTTCGCCTGGCAGCAATTGCCGGTGCAGGTGGTGCCCGTGCTACCCGGCACGGTGCCGCTGCTGCAATGGCTGGCCGAGGAGCGGGGTTTTCAGGGTGCTACACATTCGATAGCGGAGAGCCCAGGAGAATGAAGTGCTGGATCCGGTTTTGATTCCGGATCACTGGACTTTGGGGTCGCCGAATTCCTGGTCATCCGGCGGTGCCTCAGTGGACATGCGGAAGTTCTCGCTGGCCCAGGCACCGAAGTCGATCTGCCTGCAGCGCTCGCTGCAGAACGGGCGGTAGGGGTTGCTGGGCGCGTAGACGCTGTCGCCACCGCAGGTCGGGCAGACGACGATTTTGGGCTGACGGGGGACGCTGTTGACAGAATCGCTCATGCTGTGTCGACAAGGGAAGGCCGGATGCTCTCGGCTCAGGAGCACAGGGTCAGTTCGAAAGCCGCATCTTCGTTGCTGGCGTGCAGGCGCTCATCGGTCTCGAGGCGCATCAAGCGTATCGAAACCATCAGCCGGTTGCCACTGATTTCGGGGATCAGGCGAAGTGCCGGATCGAGCGCGAGGCGCAGCAACTGGAAGGTGCGACCCTGTGGCAGATTCTGCTGGTACTGTCCACCGGTCGCCATCACCTTTTGAGGCAGGCCCGAATCGCGCAGCAGCTTGAGCAGCAGGCGGATGGAGTCGGCCAGTGGTGCCAGCGTGGTCGTCCAGCGTTCCAGATCAGCGCGGCGCTGGGCGCCCGGCTCATGCTGCCAGGCATAGTAAGCCGGCAGATCGAATTCGCAGGTACCGCCGGGAATGCCGATGCGGCTGCGGATGCTCATGAGCCAGTCGTTTTCTGTCAATGCGTGCCCGGCCTTGCCGGACAGACTGTTGAGATCGGTGAAGCCGCGTTCGATCTGCTGCAGCACACCATCCAGCACGCTTTGATCGATGGCGGGATTGCCGCGGTAGGCATGCAGTGCCTGTTTCTGTTTTTCCAGATCCTTGAGTACGTCCGACTTGAGGTCCGCGCGGGCGCCGACGTCCATCACCTCGAAGATGGTGGCCAGGGCGTAATGGTGATCCAGCGGATCTTCGCGCGAGACCAGCTCGGCCAGCCGGCGGAACAGATGCTCCAGCCGCAGGTAGGTGCGAATGCGCTCGTTGAATGGGTATTCGTAGATGATCACGCTGATATTTCCGGACACCGAATCATAGCCCGAAGCGCCCGGCGATCTGCTGGACTTCCTGGGCCAGTTCATGGAGCGAGAGGCCGTCATTGCAGAGCACCATGTCGGCCGCTCGCAGCCGCGCCTCCCGGCTGGCCTGGCTGGCCAGGATGCCCATGACGGTTTCACGGGCGAGGCCGCTGCGTTGCATGGCGCGCTCGATCTGGAGCTCGGGCCGGCAGTCCACCACCAGCACCAGATCCAGCCGGGACCGCCAGTGGCCGGACTCCACCAGCAGCGGTACATCGAACACGATGCAGCGTCGGGCGGCCGCGATCGCGGCCTCGGTCTGGCGTGCTGTCTCCAGGCCCACCAGCGGATGGACGATGCGTTCCAGTTGCCTGCGCGCATCCGGCTCGCGAAAGACATGCTCACGCATGCAGTCGCGGTCCAGGGCACCGTCGGGGGTGATGAATGCGGGGCCGAAGACCTGACGGATGGTATCGATGGCTGCGCCGCCGCTGGCGGTGGTCTGGCGCGAAATGGCATCGGCGTCGATCACGGCTGCGCCGTGCCGGGCCAGCATGGCCGCTACCGTACTCTTGCCGCTGCCGATGCCGCCGGTGAGTCCAAGCCGGGTGATTGCCCGCATGGTTTACAGCCCGATGACCCGCAAAATGCTTTGCGGTCCAAAAATCATGGCCGTGAGGCCGGCCATTGCCAGAAACGGACCGAAGGGGACGTAGCCCCCTTCGCGCAGTCCGCTGCTGAACTTCATGGCGATGCCGATCACCGCACCAATGACCGAGGCCATCAGGATGATGGGCACCAGGGCCGGCCAGCCGAACCAGGCGCCCAGAGCCGCGAAGAGCTTGAAGTCACCATAGCCCATGCCTTCCTTGCCGGTGATCAGTTTGAAGGCCCAGTAGATCAGCCAGAGCGAGAGGTATCCCGCCACGGCACCCCACAACGCCACGGCCAGCGGCACGGCGGTCCACTGCAGTGCCGCAGCGATCAGGCCGCCCCAGAGCAATGGCAGGGTGATGTCGTCGGGGAGCAGTGTCGTGTCCCAATCGATCAGGCCGAGCGCCAGAATGGCGGCCGCGAAAGCGCACCAGACCAGGGTGGTGGGCGTCACCCCCCAGCGCCAGGCGCAGAGGGCAAACAGGGCAGCGGTGGCGAGTTCCACCAAGGGATAGCGCAGACTGATGGAAGTGCCGCAAACCGAGCATTTGCCGCGCAGCGCCAAGTAGCTCAGCACGGGGATGTTTTCATGCCAGCAAATGGGGTGGCCGCATTTCTGGCAGCGTGAACGCGGCACCATCAGGTTGAAGGCTTCGGTTTCCGGCGCTGGGCGACCGCTCAATTCGGCGCACTCCAGCGCCCACTGCCGCTCCATCATCTTGGGCAGGCGGTAGATCACCACATTGAGAAAGCTGCCGATCAGCAGGCCCAGGATACCGACCAGGGCCGCATCGAATATGGGCGATACCAGCATCAGACCACCTGCCCCAGTTTGAAGATGGGCAGGTACATCGACACCACGATGCCGCCGATCAGGCCGCCGAGAAACACGATGATGATCGGCTCCATCAGGCTGGACAGGCCGGCCACCATGTCGTCGACCTCGGCTTCGTAGAAATCGGCTGCCTTGCCCAGCATGTGGTCGATCGAGCCCGACTCCTCGCCGATGGAACACATTTGCAGCACCATGGTCGGGAACAGGTTGGCATTGGTCATGGCTGCCGTCAGGCTGGTGCCGGTGGAGACCTCATGCTGGATTCTTTCGGTGGCATCGCTGTAGACCGAGTTGCCGGCGGCACCGCCGACCGAGTCGAGCGCTTCCACCAGCGGCACACCAGCGGCGAACATGGTGGAGAGCGTGCGGGTCCAGCGCGCCACGATGGATTTTTCGATCAGGGCGCCGAACACCGGCACCCTGAGCAGCAGGCGGTCCATGACCTTCTGCATTTTCTCGTTGCGCTTCCAGGCCTGGAAGAAAAAGTAGACGCCGCCACCGATGCCACCGAAGATCAGCCACCACCAGGCAACGAAGAACTCGCTCATGCCGATGACGAACAGCGTTGGTGCCGGTAGGTCGGCACCAAAGGAGCTGAACACTTCCTTGAAAGCGGGGATGACGAAAATCATGATCACGGCCACCACGACGAAGGCCACCACGACAACGGAGATCGGGTACATCAGGGCTGATTTGATCTTGGACTTGATGGCCTCGGTCTTTTCCATGTAGGTGGCCAGGCGGTCCAGCAGCTGGTCCAGGATGCCGGCCTGCTCGCCGGCCTCGACCAGATTGCAGTACAGGTTGTCAAAGTGCATCGGGAATTTGCGGAAAGCGGCGCTCAGCGAAGTGCCGGTTTCCACGTCGGTGCGGATGTCGTTGAGCAGTCGGGTGACCCGGGGGTTGGCGTTGCCGCGGCCGACAATGTCGAATGACTGCAGAAGGGGAACGCCCGCCTTCATCATGGTGGCAAGCTGGCGCGTGAAAATGGCAAGATCCTTGGGCTTGATGGACTTGCCGGCGCGCATGCGCCGCTTCTTGATCTTGGCCGGCAGTACGCCCTGGCGCCGCAGCGCAGCCTGCACCTGATTTTCGCCACCGGCACGCATTTCGCCGCGCATCGCTTTACCGTTGCGGTCCTTGCCTTCCCACTCAAAGATGAACTCCTTGGCGGTCTTGGGTTTTGCAGTTGCCATGCGGTTCCCTGTCTTCCTCGTCTGTTATTCGTTGCTGACGGCCAGGACTTCTTCAAGCGAAGTCAGGCCCATTTTGACCTTGTGCAGGCCTGATTGGCGCAACGTGCGTACGCCCTCGGCGTTGGCCTGTTGCGCGATTTCCAGGGCAGAGCCGTCACGCAGGATGATGCGCTGGATGTCTTCGCTGATCGGCATGACCTGGTAGATGCCGACGCGACCCTTGTAGCCGTTGTTGCAGGTTGGGCAGCCCACCGGCCGATAGCTGACCCACGAGCCATCCAGTTCAGCTTCGGTGAAGCCAGCATCGAGCAGCGTCTGTGGCGGGATGTCCGCCGGCGCCTTGCAGTTGACGCACAGGCGGCGCGCCAGACGCTGCGCCGTGATCAGAATCACGCTGGAGGCAATGTTGAAAGGTGCAATGCCCATGTTGCGCAGGCGGGTGAGCGTGGTGGGCGCGTCGTTGGTGTGCAGGGTGGAAAGCACCAGATGGCCAGTCTGGGCGGCCTTGATGGCGATATCGGCAGTTTCCAGATCGCGGATTTCGCCGACCATGATGATGTCGGGATCCTGGCGCAGAAAGGATTTCAGCGCAGCAGCAAAGGTCAGGCCGGTTTTTTCGTTGACGTTGACCTGGTTGACGCCCGGCAGATTGATTTCCGACGGATCTTCGGCGGTGGCGATGTTGACGCCGGGCTTGTTGAGCAGGTTCAGGCAGGTGTAGAGCGAGACCGTCTTGCCGGAGCCGGTGGGGCCGGTGACCAGGATCATGCCGTAGGGACGGTTGATGGCCTTGAGCAGTCGCTCCTTTTCCTCGGGTTCATAGCCCAGTGCCTCGATGCCGAGCCGGGCGCTGCTGGGGTCGAGAATGCGGACCACGATTTTTTCGCCGAACAGCGTGGGCAGGGTGCTGACGCGGAAGTCGATGATCCGGTCCGGCCCGACCTTGAGCTTCATTTTTCCATCCTGCGGCACCCGCTTCTCGGAGATGTCCATTCTGGAAATGACCTTGATGCGCGAGGCCAGCTTGTCCTTGATGGCAATGGGCGGTGAGGCAATTTCACGCAGTTCGCCGTCGATGCGAAAACGTACGCGGTAGTGGTGTTCGTAGGGTTCGAAGTGCAGGTCCGAGGCCCGCATGCCGACGGCATCAAGCAGCATCTTGTGCAGAAACTTGACCACCGGGGCATCGTCGACTTCGGTGCTGGCAGCCTCGTTGCTCTCGGGGATGGCCTCGGTACTGATCTCGTCGAATTCGAAGTCGCCGCCGATGATGTGCTCCATCGCCTCGGCCGCCGTCGTGGCGTGGACCTCGATCAGCTTGAGCAGCTTGTCATACTCGGCGATGACCCAGTCCACGCCCATCTGGCTGGCGAACTTGACTTTTTCGGTCGCGGTCTGGTCGGACGGATCGGCCGTGGCCACCACCAGCCGGTTGTTGCGCCGGCTCAGTACCACCACGCGAAAGTCCTGGCAGATCTTGGGGCTCAGCACGCCCTTGGGCAGGCGCTGCAAATCGACGGCATCCAGGTCGATCAGCGGCACCGCGAAGGCTGCTGACAGGGTGTGGGCCAGGTCGGCAGGGGATACCGCGCCCGAGTCCATGAGCTCACCGATGAAGCTGCTGTGCTTGCTTTCCGCTTTGCGGTAGATCTCTTCAGCCGACTGTTGCCCCAGTTTGCCAGCCAGAATCAGGGCGCGGCCCAGCCCGGGAAGGGCGATGGTGGAGGTTTCACGTTGAGCGGCGGTGTCGACAGCGGCCATGAGGCGGAATTTACAGGGTTCCAGAGGGAATCCTGTGGATCATCGCCGATTGCCCGCTTGATGTAAATCTGAGGCGTGCCGGCAAATTGCAAGCAGACGTTGCAGCGCAACAGGCGTCAAGAGGTGGGAGGCGAGGCGGTGACAGGGCGAGGTGCGCAGAGTCGGCCGCTCGACTTTGAGATTTTCTGCGCAGAAGCGAAGAAAGAAAACTGGTCGGAATGAGAGGATTCGAACCTCCGACCCCTTCGTCCCGAACGAAGTGCGCTACCAGGCTGCGCTACATTCCGATGTTGACCGTTGCCGCAACGTCCCGTTAAGACTGACGCTCCAGCAACTGAGCCGCCAATTGTAGCAGACTGCCGGCATGGGCTCCGGCGGGGAGTCGTTCAGCCGCTGCCACGGCGCGTTCTGCCTCGCGGGCGGCGGCCTGGCGCGAAACCTCCAGCGCACCGGTGGACCGCACGATGGCAATGACCTCGTCGAGGTGCGTCACCGTGCCGTTTTCGATGGCACTGTGGATGAGCTGGCGCTGGCTGGCGCTGCCGCGCTGCATGGCCGCAATCAGCGGCAGCGTGGCTTTGCCCTCGCGCAGGTCGTCACCCAGGCTTTTGCCCATGACGGCCGCATCGCCGGCGTAATCGAGCACGTCGTCGATAACCTGGAAGGCGGTGCCCAGGGCCTGGCCGTATTCGGCGCAGGCTTCCTCGAGTGCCGGTTCCGCGCCGGCCAGGATGGCACCGACCCGGGCGCTGGCTTCGAACAGTTTGGCGGTCTTGGAGCGGATCACCTGCAGGTAGCCGGCTTCGTCAAGACCGGCGTTGTGCATGTTCATCAGCTGCATGACCTCGCCTTCGGCAATTACGTTGGTGGCATCGGCCAGCACCTGCATGATGCGCATGTTCTGCGCTTCCACCATCATCTGGAAGGCGCGGGAATAGAGAAAGTCGCCCACCAGCACGCTGGCCGGGTTGCCGAAGGCCTCATTGGCCGTGGGATTGCCGCGGCGCAGGACGGATTCGTCCACCACGTCGTCGTGCAGCAAGGTGGCCGTATGGATGAATTCCACCACGGCCGCCAGGTTGAAACGTTGTGCGCCCTGGTAGCCCAGGGCGCCACAGGTCATCAGCAGCAAAGCCGGGCGCAAGCGCTTGCCGCCGGCCGCAATGATGTATTGGGAAACCTGGCCTACCAGGGGGACGCCGGAATCCAGGCGGCGGGCAATGACTTGGTCCACCTCGCGCATGTCATCGGCGATGAGGGCGAGCGGGTTGGCAGGCTGGGTTGAGTTCACTGTGACGAGGTTAAAACCGGTAGGAGGTGGCCGATTATAGAAAGGAGGCTCAGGGCCCAAATCGGGCGGCCGGCGGGCGGTAATGTTAGTAATTCCAAACCATGTTATACTTTTGGGCTCTGCGGAATCCGTCCGTAGGGATCATTCAAAGATGAGGTCAACATGTACGCGGTCATAAAAACCGGCGGCAAACAATATCGTGTTGCTGCTGGCGAAAAAATTAAAGTAGAACAGATTGCTGCGGACGTAGGCCAAGAGATCGTCATCGACCAGGTTCTGGCAGTCGGCAACGGCGCTGAACTGAAGGTCGGTACGCCCTTGGTGTCCGGCGCGACTGTCAAAGCCACTGTGGTGGCTCACGGCAAACACGACAAGGTTCGCATCTTCAAGATGCGCCGTCGTAAGCACTATCAGAAACGTCAAGGTCACCGTCAGCAGTTCACCGAACTGCAAATCGGCGCAATTTCTGCTTAAGGGGCATCAGTCATGGCACAGAAAAAAGGCGGCGGCTCTACGCGAAACGGGCGCGATTCCAAGCCCAAGATGCTCGGTGTGAAGGCGTTTGGTGGTCAGCAGATCAGCGCTGGTTCCATCATCGTGCGCCAGCGTGGCACCAAGTTCCATCCCGGCACCAATGTCGGCGTGGGCAAGGACCACACCCTGTTTGCCCTGGTCGACGGCCAGGTGTCGTTTGCCGTCAAAGGCGCGCTCAACAAGCACACGGTGAACGTGACCGCCGCAGCTTAAGCTGTCAGCGCTTGCTCCCGTGCGAAACCCTGCGCCTCAAGCGCGGGGTTTTTCGTTTATAAACCTTGAAAACTCTCTGCCATGAAATTTGTTGACGAAGCCTTCATCGACATCGCTGCCGGCGATGGTGGCAACGGCTGCGTCTCGTTCCGGCACGAGAAGTACAAGGAATTCGGCGGCCCCAACGGCGGTGACGGTGGCCGTGGTGGCCACGTCTTTGCGGTGGCCGACCCCAACCTGAACACCCTGGTCGATTTCCGCTACACGCGCCGTTTCGAAGCCAAGCGCGGCGAGCACGGCATGGGTTCCGACATGTTCGGTGCCGCCGGCGGGGACATCACGCTCAAGATGCCGGTGGGCACCATCATCACTGACGCCGAAACCGGTGAAGTGCTGTTTGAACTGTTGCAGCCGGGCGAAGTCATCACCATCGCCAAGGGCGGCGACGGCGGTTTCGGTAACCTGCGTTTCAAGAGCGCCATCAACCGCGCGCCGCGGCAGAAGACACCGGGCTGGCCCGGCGAACGCAGAAGCCTCAAACTGGAACTCAAGGTGCTGGCCGATGTCGGCCTGCTGGGCTTGCCCAATGCCGGCAAGTCCACGCTCATCACCGCCATTTCCAATGCCCGCCCGCGCATTGCCGATTACCCCTTCACCACGCTGCACCCCAATCTGGGGGTGGTACGGGTCGGCCCTGAGCAGAGTTTCGTGGTGGCCGATCTGCCAGGCCTGATCGAAGGGGCGTCCGAAGGCGCGGGTCTGGGTCATCTGTTCCTGCGGCATCTGCAGCGGACCCGCTTGCTGCTGCACGTGGTGGACATGGCGCCGTTCGATGACAACATCGATCCGGTGGCGCAGGCCAAGGCCATCGTGGCCGAACTGAAAAAGTACGACAAGTCACTTTACGACAAGCCGCGCTGGCTGGTGCTCAACAAGCTCGACATGGTCCCGGCGGAAGAACGCGAGGCGCTCGTCAAGGACTTCGTCAAGCGCATGAAGTACAAAGGCCCGGTGTTCCAGATCTCGGCGCTGACGCACGAAGGCTGCGATCAACTGGTCAAGGCGGTGTACGAGCAGGTGAAGCGGCAGCAGGTGGCTGAGCAGCCATCGGTGGAGATCGATCCGCGTTTCAAGGACGAGTCGGGCGCCTAAAATCTGCTATTTAATTTATAGCTTTTCACGCCCTTTTGACAAGGGCGACAAGCCAAAATGACCCATCAAACAGCTTCAGGCGTCATGCGCGATGCACGACGCATCGTCGTCAAGGTCGGATCCAGCCTGGTGACCAACGAAGGCCGTGGTCTGGACCAGGTGGCCATCGGCGAATGGTGCCGCCAGCTGTCGACGCTGGTGCGCGAGGGGCGCGAAGTCATCATGGTCTCCAGCGGCGCCATTGCCGAAGGCATGAAACGCCTAGGCTGGAGCAGCCGGCCGCATGAAATCCACGAACTGCAGGCGGCGGCGGCCGTCGGCCAGATGGGCCTGGCGCAGATGTACGAGACTAGGTTGCGCGAGCATGGTCTGGGCAGCGCACAGGTATTGCTCACCCATGCCGATCTCGCCGACCGTGAGCGCTACCTCAACGCCCGATCCACCCTGCTGACGCTGCTCAAGCTGGGCGTGGTGCCGGTGATCAACGAAAACGACACCGTGGTCAACGACGAGATCAAGTTCGGCGACAACGACACGCTGGGGGCACTGGTGGCCAATCTGGTCGAAGCCGATGCCCTGATCATCCTGACCGACCAGAAAGGCCTGTACACCGCCGATCCACGCAAGGACCCGGCCGCGCAGTTCGTGCACGAGGCCCAGGCCGGCGATCCGGCGCTGGAGGCCATGGCCGGTGGTGCCGGCTCCAGCTTGGGCCGTGGCGGCATGATCACCAAGATTCTGGCAGCCAAGCGTGCAGCGGGTTCCGGCGCCTCCACAGTGATCGCCTGGGGGCGTGAGCCCGATGCCCTGCTGCGCCTGGCGCGCGGCGAAGCCATTGGTACCCTGCTGGTGGCGCAAACGCAGAAGAATCAGGCGCGCAAGCAGTGGATGGCCGACCATCTGCAGCTGCGCGGCGCTGTGGTCGTCGATGTCGGTGCCGCGGCCAAGCTGTTGGAAGAAGGCAAAAGCCTGCTGCCCATCGGCATGACGGCGGTGGAAGGCGAGTTCTCGCGTGGCGACGTGATCGCGGTGCGGGACGAGCATGGTGCCGAAATCGCGCGTGGTCTGGCGAATTACGCCAGTGCAGAGGCGCGGCTGCTGTGCCGCAAACCTTCGGGCGAATTTGAGAGGCTGCTGGGTTATGTCGCAGAGCCGGAGATGGTGCACCGCGACAACCTGGTGCTCAGCCGCTGAAGCATCACGGGTTCTTGCGTGGATCCTTGAATCGGCGGATCAGCTCTGCCGGTGTCCGGCCACCAGGGGCGTTGCCGTCACATGCGCCTTGCCGAGCAAAGGCAAGCGCGTGTCGGGTCGCGTTTTGGGTCACGTCCAATTCCCGCCAGACCGGGGTAGCCACTTTGTTCCACTGCCCGGGTTCGCTTGAACGGGCATAAGTCTTGACTTCGCCGGTATCACAGCGCAGCCCTTCGTACATGGCGTTGACGCTGCCGCTGCCGGTCGGGTTATAGGCCACCATGACGTAGCGCACCACCCAGTCGGGACCGATGGTCAAGGTGGTCGGATCAACGCCGAAATTCAGGCTGGTGCGGATCGGCATCTCTATGGCGAGCAAGCCTTCCTTGTGCCAGGCCGGTGGTGGTGGTGCCTCGGCTTCCTGCCATTCCTCATCGGCCGCAAGTGCGGGTATCGCGACGGTCGCCGCCATCAGCGTCGCCAGCAGAGTAAATATGAATTTGAACTTAACTGGCATGACGCCCCCGGTTGTGGTTGCCGACGCTGGTCTGCGGGTCGGGCTCAAAGGTGGCGCCAGGGGGCAGTTCCATCGTCCCATTGTGCTGATGGGACGCAGCCTCAAGTTCCGGATCTCGCCCACGGGTGCTTTGACGCAGGAAACGGCTACGGTGATCGTTGCGGGGCAGATGGCGGGCCAGTTCGGTCAGCGCCATTTCGTAGACGCCACGCTTGAACTCGACCACCATCTCCAGTGGGACCCAGTAGTCGTTCCAGCGCCAGGCGTCGAATTCAGGGTGATCGGTGGCGCGCAGGTTCAGATGCCAGTCCTGCCCGAGCAACTGGAGCAGGAACCAGATCTGTTTCTGGCCCTTGTAGTGGCCGCGTGCATCGCGGCGGATGTAGCGGTCCGGCACCTCATAACGCAACCAGTCCCGGGTCCGGGCCACGATGCGCACGTGCTCAGGCTGGAGCCCGACCTCCTCGCCCAACTCGCGGTACATGGCCTGCTCCGGGGTCTCGCCCCGGTCAATGCCACCCTGCGGGAACTGCCATGAGTGGGTGCGTATGCGTTTGCCCCAGAAAACCTGGTTTTTCTGGTTGAGCAGAATGATGCCGACGTTGGGCCGAAAACCGTCCCGGTCAAGCATAATCAAACCCCAAATTTTTAAACTGAGTCCATTATGCACGGCCCACGTCGTGCATCAAGGTCTGCAGCCCGTTTCCCCTCGAAAAATCAGCTCATGAAAGCCTCCCAATTTCTCGTCTCCACCCTGAAGGATGCACCGGCCGATGCCGAGGTGGTGAGCCACAAGCTCATGATGCGCGCCGGCATGATCAAGAAGCTGGGTGCCGGCATCTACAACTACATGCCCATGGGCTTGCGCGTCATCCGCAAGGTGGAAGCCATCGTGCGCGAGGAGATGAACCGTGCCGGCGCGGTGGAGCTGACCATGCCGGTGGTGCAGCCGGCCGAGCTGTGGCAGGAGACCGGCCGTTTCGAGAAGATGGGGCCCGAACTGCTGCGCATCAAGGACCGGCACGACCGCGATTTCGTGGTGCAGCCGACCAGCGAGGAAGTGGTGACTGACATCGCGCGCCAGGAAATCCGCAGCTACAAGCAGCTGCCGAAGAATTTCTACCAGATCCAGACCAAGTTCCGTGACGAACGCCGCCCGCGCTTCGGCCTGATGCGCGGCCGGGAGTTCATCATGAAGGACGCCTACAGCTTCGACCGCGACCAGACCTCAGCCAAGGCCAGTTACCAGGTGATGGCGCAGGCCTATCGCCGGATCTTCGACCGCTTTGGCCTGACCTACCGCGCCGTGGCCGCTGACAGTGGTGCCATCGGCGGTGACCTGAGCGAGGAGTTCCAGGTGATCGCCGCCACCGGCGAGGACGCCATCGTCTACTGCCCGGGCAGCGAATACGCGGCCAACATCGAAAAGGCGGAAGCGCTGGCGCCGCAAACCCCGCGTCCGACCGCCAGCCAGACCCTGACCAAGGTGCCGACCCCGGGCAAGAGCACCTGCCCGGACGTGGCCGAGCTGCTGGGCCTGCCGCTGTCGCGCACCGTCAAATCCATCGTGCTGGCGACCGACGAACTCAACGACTACGAGCAGGTGACCAAGACCACGGTCTGGCTGCTGCTGCTGCGTGGTGACCACGACATGAACGAAGTCAAGGTGGGCAAGCTGCCGGGCATGGAAGGCGGTTTCCGTTTCGCCACCGAGGCCGAAATCCTGGCGCACTTCGGCTGCAAGCCCGGTTACCTGGGACCGGTCGATCTGAAGCAACCCTTGAACGTGATTGCCGACCGCGAGGTGGCGGTGATGGCAGACTGGGTCTGCGGTGCCAATGAAGTCGATGCTCACATCACCGGCGTCAACTGGGGCCGAGACCTGCCCGAGCCCGACCTGGTGGCCGACATCCGCAACGTGGTGGCGGGCGATCTGTCGCCGGATGGCAAGGGCGAACTGGCGATCGAGCGTGGCATCGAGGTCGGCCATGTGTTCTACCTCGGCACCAAGTACAGCCGCGCCATGAACGCCACCTTCCTCGACGAGAACGGCAAGCCGCAGTTCATGGAGATGGGCTGCTACGGCATCGGCATCACGCGCCTGCCGGCGGCGGCCATCGAGCAGAACCACGATGAGCGGGGCATCATCTGGCCGGATGCCATTGCACCCTTCACGGTGGTGCTGTGCCCGATCAACCCGGACCGCAGTCCGGAAGTGAAGACAGCAGCCGAGCAGCTGTATGCCGGACTGCTGGCCGCCGGCGTGGACGTGCTGCTGGACGACCGTGGCGAACGCCCCGGCGCCATGTTCGCCGACTGGGAGCTGATCGGCGTGCCTCACCGCGTCACCATCGGCGACAAGGCCCTCAAGGACGGTGTGGTGGAGTACCAGCATCGACGTGATGCGACCGCGACCAAGGTGTCCGTGGGCGAGGCCCTGGCCTTCGTGACATCCAGGCTGGGCGCCTGACGATGGCGGTGCCACCGCTTGGGCGCAGAAGGCTCCTCGGCCTTCTACCCATGCTGACCGGCGCTAGTCTGCTATCGTTTAATGAGCGCGCACAAGCCGGTGCCCAGATCGAGGAGCCACTGGCCGATGCCGTGCGCACGGCCCTGAGCGCGGCCATCGCCAACAAGGCGCCGCCAATGCCGGAGTTTCCCGATACCGAGTCCCGTCTGCAGTACCTGCGCTGGCTCGGCGCCATGAGCGAGCGGCTCAAGAAGAAAAAACACGAGTGGCAGGAACGACGGGAATTTCTGCAGACCGTCTGGTACGAAAGCAAGCGCTCAGGACTGGACACGGCGCTGGTGCTGGGTCTGATCCAGGTCGAGAGTAATTTCCGCAAGTTTGCCGTCTCGCGCGCCGGCGCACGCGGCTACATGCAGGTGATGCCCTTCTGGACGCGTGTGATCGGTGATGGCGATGCCGGCCGGCTGTTTCACATGCAGACCAACCTGCGTTTCGGCTGCGTCATCCTGCGTCACTACCTGGAGCGCGAGCGCGGCGACCAGTTCATGGCGCTCGGTCGTTACAACGGTTCGCGCGGCAAAGCCGCCTATCCCGATGCCGTGCTGGCGGCGCGGCGCCAGTGGGTGTTCACGGGGTGAAGTCCATCAGAGGCGAGCAACCATAAAAAAACCACCGGAAGCCTGTGCTGCCGGTGGTTGTCCTAGCGTCGCCGGCCAGTCAGGCCTGAGAGCCGAGCACTTTTTGCAGTTCGCCGGACTCGTACATCTCCATCATGATGTCGGAACCGCCGATGAACTCGCCCTTGACGTAAAGCTGCGGGATGGTGGGCCAGTTGCTGTACTCCTTGATGCCCTGGCGGATTTCGTCGTCGTCCAGCACATTGACCGTTTTCACCGCATTGGGGTTCACGCCGCAGGCCTTGAGAACCTGGATGGCGCGGCCGGAGAAGCCGCACATCGGAAAGCTGGCGCTACCCTTCATGAACAGCAGGATGTCATTGGATTTGACGAGATCGTCGATGCGTTGTTGGGGGTTGCTCATTTGCATGTCCTGGAAATCTGGATGGCGTAATTATTTCACTTCTGGCGGGCAGTCGCGCCAGTCAGTACAAAACATGAAAATCAATGAGGGTACTGTGCCATTTGCCAGGCTTTGCTGGCCAGGGGCCTTACCGCAGCCGATCGTCCTCCTGAGGTGGTGTACCAGGGCGGGGCGACGTCTGATCCTTCATGTCTGCGTTGAAGAACAGGAATTTGTTGCGCCCGTTTTTCTTGGCGATGTACATCGCAGTGTCGGCGCATCGGAGCAGGTTGTCCGGTTGTTCGGCGTCGTCAGGGTAGAGGCTGATGCCGATGCTGGCCGTCATGCTGATCTCGTGGCCGTCAATCGGCATCGGACACGACAGGGTGTCGATGATTTTCTGCACGATCAGGGGCACGGCATCACCACTGCCGATGGACTCCAGGATGACCGTGAACTCGTCGCCCCCCAGCCGTGACACGGTGTCGGCCTCGCGCACGCTGGCCACGAGCCGCTGTGCCACCACCTGCAACAGCTGGTCGCCGACGTGATGTCCCAGGGTGTCGTTGACCAGCTTGAAATTGTCGAGGTCGATGAACATCACTGCCACCATGGCCCGATTGCGGTGGGCGTGGGCAACGGCGTGGTGCAGGCGGTCAAGAAACAGCCCGCGGTTAGGCAAGCTGGTCAGGCCGTCGTGGTAGGCCAGGAACTGCATCTGCTCTTCTGCGGCCTTGCGTTTGGTGATGTCTGAGAACACGCCGACATAGTTGACGATCTGGCCGGCATCGTTCCGGACGGGGTTGATGGTGAGCCATTCCGGGTAGATTTCCCCGTTGCGTCGCCGGTTCCAGATTTCTCCCTGCCAGTGGCCGCTGTCGATCAGGTCTTCCCACATCTTGCGGTAGAACTGGGGTTCGTGGCGGCCGGAGGACAGAATGGACGGGGTCTTGCCGATGACCTCGTGCGCCTTGTAGCCGGTGATCTGGGTGAAGGCCGGATTGACCGATTCGATGACGCGCTGGGTGTTGGTGACCATGATGCCTTCGAGCGTGCTCTCGAACACCTTGCTGGCCAGGCGCTGGTTCTGCTGGGAGAGGGCCAGGCTGTGCTCGCGCTCCCGGAGGGTCTCGCGCAACTGGTGGACGAAGTCGTGTTCGATGCTCGACAGGATGTCGGCGAAAGTCACCAGACCCAGCAGTTCGCCGTCATGGCCGGTGACGCCGAGATGCCGGATGTGCTTTTCGGCGAACAGCGTGCGCGCGTGATACAGGCTGGCATTGGACGTCACGCTGATGAGCGGCCGGCTGGCCAGTTCCCCGACATGGGTGCGTGGCAAGTTGCCGCAGATCAGTCGCACGACATCGCGTTCGGTGAGGATGCCGTAGCTGCTGTCCGGGTAAGTCACCACGATGGCATCGATGCCGCTGGCATGCATGACGCCGACAGCTTCCTCCACCGGCAGGGTGCTCGCGACTCTCGGATAGCGGTTGTTGATGACCGCATTCACTTCGCGCAGGGACAGGTAGTACTCGATGCCCTGGTTCACGACGATGTCGGTCTGGGTCACGATGCCCTTGTGCGCGCCGGTGTCGTCCACCACGAGGAAATGGCGCACCTTTTCCTCGCGAAAGCGCGTGGCCGCCTCGCCCAGGCTGGTGGCGAGATGGATGGTCTTGACCGGAGACGTCATGTGCTGCGAGATCGGCGCCTGGAACGTCTGCGGGTCGGAGATATCCAGGGCGAGAGCATCATGCTCGGTCCAGATGCCGACGATGCCGCTGCTGCCGGTGACCAGAATGGAGCTGCAGGCCGCCTCCACCATGCGTTGCGCAGCCGCGGACAGCAAGGTGTCCTGGGTACAGACAAGGATGTCCCGATGCATGATGCGCTCGATGGAAACGTCGACGGTCATTGATGCCCTCGCAGAGTGTTGCTGGTTTTTACCATAACGTCGCCTGGGCCACGGCATGTTCGGACCCGCATCACGCTGAGGGCCAGTGCGGCGATGCAGGTGCTGGTCTTGCCTGTGGCGACCCAGGCCAACGGGTCATGCCGTGGGAGGCTCCAGGGCGGCGCTGGCCTTCAGACCAGCGGTGCCTGACCACCGCTGCAGCGCTCCAGGCCAGCGAGGTCCCGCCGGGATTGCACGTCGACGAAACCGGCCGCCTGCAGCAAGCGGCGCACCGCCGTTGCCTGATCCCAGCCGTGCTCCAGCAGCAACCAGCCGCCGGGCTGCAGGTGGCCCGGGGCCTGCCGGATGATGGTGCGGATGTCGTCCAGGCCGTCGGCCCCGGCGGTGAGTGCCTGACGTGGCTCGTGGCCGAGGGCCGCCAGGTGCGGGTCGCCTTCGGCGATGTAGGGCGGGTTGGAGACGATCAGGTCGAACTGGCCTGCGATGCTTGCCAGCCAGTTGCCCGGCAGGAACGTCACCTCCAGTCCCAGGCGTTGCGCATTGGCACGCGCCACGGCCAGTGCATCGGCACTGGCGTCCACCGCGCTCACCAGGGCATCGGGGCGGGCATGCTTGAGCGCCAGCGCGATGGCACCGCTGCCGGTGCCCAGATCGATCACATGCGGCGCCGGCAGCGCGGCCATGCGCTCCAGCGTCCATTCCACCAGCGTTTCGGTATCGGGACGCGGGTCGAGCACGCGTGCATCCACCTGCAAGGGCAAGCCGTAGAACTCCTTGACGCCGGTCAGATAGGCGAGCGGCTCGCCGCCGACACGGCGCTGTGCCAGTTCCAGGAATCGCTCCACGGCCTCTGTGGCCAACGCGTCGCTGTCATGCGCCAGCAGCCAGGCGCGGTCGTTCGGGGCGCGGACCAAGACGTGCAGCAGCAAAAGCTGGGCATCGAGCCGGGGCAGGCCAAGGGCGATGGCGGCGGCAATGGCTTGGCTGAGTTGCATGCTTTTTGCTACTAAAAAGAGAGCGTCTAGCGCATATTGGACAAGGGGCGGAGGATGATTTCTTGCTGAATCAGGCCGCACCCACTTCCAGCTCGGCCAGCTGTTGCGCCGCTTCGTAGGCCTGCAACGCCTCCACCACGTCGTCCAGCTCGCCTTCCATGACATAGAGCAGCTTGTACAGCGTGAGGTTGATGCGGTGGTCGGTCAGGCGCCCCTGCGGGAAGTTGTAGGTGCGGATGCGGTCGCTGCGGTCGCCGCTGCCGATCAGGCTCTTGCGCTGGGCCGCGTCCTTGGCGGCGCGTTCGGAGCGGTCTTTTTCCTGGATGCGGGCGGTCAGCACCTTCAGCGCCTGGGCCTTGTTGCTGTGCTGGCTGCGGCCGTCCTGGCACTCGGCCACAATGCCGGTTGGCAGGTGTGTAATGCGCACCGCCGAGTCGGTCTTGTTGATGTGCTGGCCGCCGGCGCCGCTGGCGCGGTAGGTGTCGATGCGTAGGTCGGCCGGGTTGATCTGCACCGCCTGGGCCTCGTCCGGCTCCGGCAGCACGGCCACGGTGCAGGCGCTGGTGTGGATACGGCCCTGCGTTTCGGTGGCCGGCACGCGCTGCACGCGGTGGCCGCCCGACTCGAACTTGAGCGCCCCGTAAACGTTGTCGCCCTCCACGCGCAGCACCACCTCCTTGTAGCCGCCCAGCTCGCTGGGCGACTCGCTGATGATCTCGGTCTTCCAGCCGCGGCGCTCGCAATAGCGCGTGTACATGCGCAGCAGGTCACCGGCGAACAGGGCCGATTCGTCGCCGCCGGTGCCGGCGCGGATTTCCACGAAGGCATTGCGCGCATCGTCCGGGTCCTTGGGCAGCAACATGCGCTGCAGTTCGGCCTCCAGCTGTGCGATCTCGGTGCTCGCGCTGTCAACTTCCTCCTGCGCCATCTCGGCCATGTCCGGGTCGGCCAGCATGTCGCGGGCGCTTGCCAGGTCGGCTTCACGCTGCTGGTAGCGGGCCCAGCGGCTGGCCACGGCCGCCACCTCGGTGTGCTCGCGCGAGAGCGTGAGGAACTGGCTCATGTCCTTCATGATGTCTTCGCGCGAGAGCAGGAATTCCAGTTCGGCCAGACGGTCAGCGTAGCGTGCGAGTTGTTGGCGGAGAAAGGGTTTCATGAGAACTCGGTGCAAGAGATGGGCGGCGGATCGGGGCTCCCGGCCGGGGGAGGCGCAGAGCGGCAACGCGCACCCTGGCGGGCGCGCGGAAGGCGGCCGTCGCTAACGCTCTTTGCGCAAGAAGAAGTGCTGAATGGCGGCGCTGGCGCGTTCGCGTGCGGCAGCGTCGCCGGCATGCAGTTCGGCCAGGGCGCCGTGCAGCAGTTTTTGCGTCAGGCCCTTGGACAGGGCTTCGAGCACGGCATCGACGTCTTCGCCCTTGGCCAGTTGCCGGCGCGCGCGGGCGATCTCGGCGTTGCGCCATTCGTCGGCCTGGGCGTTGAGTTGCTGGATCAGTGGCACGCTGCGGCGCTGGTCCATCCAGTGCAGGAAACTCTGCACGCCGGCGTCGATGATGACTTCGGCCTCGGCCACGGCGGCCTGGCGGTTGGCTTGCGCAGTCTGCACCACGGCGGCCAGGTCGTCCACGGTGTAGAGGTAGACATCGGACAGTGCCTTGACCTCGGGCTCGATGTCGCGCGGCACCGCCAGGTCGACCATGAACATGGGGCGGTGGCGGCGCAGCTTGAGGGCGCGTTCCACCGCACCCAGGCCGATCAGCGGCAGCGTGCTGGCGGTGCAGCTAATGACGGCATCGAATTCGTGCAGGCGGCTGGGCAGGTCGGCCAGGCGCATGACTTCGGCGCCGAAGCGCGAAGCGAGTTTTTCGCCGCGGTCGAGCGAACGGTTGGCAATCACCATTGCCTTCGGGTTCTTCGCCGCGAAGTGGGTCGCGGCCAGTTCGATCATCTCGCCGGCACCGACGAACAGCACCCGGATGTCGCTCAGGTCTTCAAACAGCTGGCCGGCCAGGCGCACGCTGGCAGCCGCCATGCTGATGGAGTGGGCACCGATCTCGGTCGAGGTGCGCACTTCCTTGGCGACGGCAAAGGAGCGCTGGAACAGCTGGTTCAACGTGGTGCCGAGGGCACCGGCCTCTTCGGCGGCGCGCACTGCGTCCTTCATCTGGCCCAGGATCTGCGGTTCGCCCAGCACCATGGAGTCGAGCCCGCTGGCCACCCGGAAGGCATGGCGCGCGGCCTGGCCGTCTTCCAGTGCATAGGTGTGCGAGCGCAAGAGCGCGGGCGAGACGCCGCCGCTGTGCGCCAGCCAGTCCAGGGTGGGCACAATTTCCAGCTGGTCGCCGGCGCAGTAGATCTCGGTGCGGTTGCAGGTGGAGATGATGGCGGCTTCGGGCGGACGCGGCAGGGCGCCGCGCAGGCCGTGCAAAGTGGGGCCGATCTGGTCGAGGGCGAACGCAAAACGGCCGCGCAGATCGAGCGGCGCGGTCGTGTGATTGATGCCTAATGCCCAGACTGCCATGGCCAGATTATAAAATTTGCCGATGCCTCAAGCTTTCGCCTACTTTTTGGCCCTGTCGGGCCGGCTGCCATGAGCCTGCTGGACATGCTGCTGCACCTGTTCAATTTTGCGGCGCCCGCCCTGGTGCTGGCCTTGCTGTTGCCGCTGACTTCCCGTTTTTTCATCAAAAAGCAGGCGCCGGCCCTCGTCTGGTGGGCGCAGGCTGCTATTAATTTCGTAGTTGGCTTGGCTGTGCTGCTCGCTGGTCTGTGGGTCTGGAGCCGGGACGGCAAGATGGCCGCCTATGCCCTGCTGGTGCTGGCACTGGCCAGCAGCCAGTGGGTATTGTCACGAGGCTGGCGCAAATAGATCGACCCGATCGGTGATGATGCCGTCCACCCCGAGCGCGATCAGGCGCTGGGCGGCCCATTCGTCATTGACGGTGTAGCTCAGGCAGCGAAAACCGGCGCTTTTCGCCTGGGTCACGCTGGAATGGTCCCACTCAGCATGGTTGCAGACCACGGCCATGCAACCGAGGGTGAGGGCAGTTTCCAGCCAGCCGGTCCACAGCGTTTCGAGCAGCAGGCCGCGCGGCAGCCCGGGCGCGGTGTCTCGTGCGCCGTGCAAGGCCTCGGGCTGGAACGAGGTCAGCAGTGGCGGCACGGCCTGGCCCTGCCACAGGCGCGCCGCCGTGGCGGCCACCACTTCACCGGTCTGGTGCTCGGTGCCGGGGGTGGGCTTGATCTCGATGTTGAGCAGATAGCCGTTGTGCTGGCAAAAGTGCGTCACCGCCTCCAGTGTGGGCAAGGGTTCGCCGGCAAAAGCGCGCGAGTGCCAACTGCCGGCGTCAAGTTGCGACAGGGACTGCCAGTTTTGCGCGCCGGCCGTGCCCTGGCCACTGGTGGTGCGCTCAAGCGTGCTGTCGTGCAGCAGGAAAGCAACGCCATCGCTGGAGAGTTTCACATCGCACTCGAACATGCGGTAGCCATGGGCAGCCCCGGTGCGAAAGGCGGCCAGCGTGTTTTCGGGGGCCAGTTTGCCGGCGCCACGGTGGGCGATCCAACGTGGATAAGGCCAGGCAGTGCTGCGGTCAGGCGCGTTCACAGGCGTTTCCCGGTGGCTTCGTCGAACCAGTGCAGGCGATCGGGCTGCGGCGCGACAAACAGGCGGGTACCGATGGCCGGTGCCGAGTCCTGTTCTTCGTTGACGCGAATAATCAGTTGCTCACTGTCCAGCCGCGTGTAGATCAGCCGTTCGGCGCCCAGCATTTCCACCGCTTCCACTTGCACCGTCCAGCCCGTGTCAGCGGGTTGCGGCACGATCTGCAGGTGCTCGGGGCGGATGCCCAGGATGGTGCCGGGTTTCACATGCGGGGCGCTGCTGAGCAGGTTCATGGGCGGCGAGCCGATGAAGCTGGCAACAAAGGTGGAGGCCGGTCGGTGGTAGACCTCCTCTGGTGTGCCGAACTGCTCCATCCGGCCGGCGTTCATGACGATCATGCGCTGCGCCAGCGTCATGGCTTCGACCTGGTCATGCGTGACGAAGAGCGAGGTGATGCCCAGTTCGCGGTGCAGCTTCTGGATTTCGAGCCGGGTCTGGGCGCGCAGCTTGGCGTCCAGGTTGGAGAGCGGTTCGTCGAACAGGAAGACCTGCGGCTGGCGCACGATGGCGCGGCCCATGGCGACACGCTGGCGCTGCCCGCCCGAGAGCTGGCGCGGCTTGCGTTCGAGAAAGGGGCCGAGCTCCAGAATGCCGGCCGCCTTGGCCACGCGGGCCTGGATCTCGTCCTTCGGCACCTTGGCGATCTTCAGGCCGTAGGCCATGTTGTCGAACACGCTCATGTGCGGGTAGAGCGCGTAGTTCTGGAACACCATGGCAATGTCACGACCTGACGGCTCCAGGTCGTTGACGACACGCGCGCCGATGCGGATCTCCCCGCCGCTCACTTCCTCCAGCCCGGCCACCATGCGCAACAGGGTGGATTTGCCGCAGCCTGAGGGGCCGACGATGACGATGAACTCGCCGTCGGCAATTTGCGCGTTCACGCCGTGAATGACCTGAATGGCGGCTTTGCCATTGCCGTAACGCTTGATGATGTTCTTGAGTTCGATGGATGCCATTGGGGTGCTTACTTTTCCGTATCCACGAGGCCTTTGACAAACCACTTCTGCATCAGGATGACCACCAACGCCGGCGGCAGCATGGCCAGCATGGCGGTGGCCATGACGATATTCCATTCGGTTTGGGCATCACCTCCGGAGATCATTTGCTTGATGCCAATGACCACGGGATACATGTTTTCTTCGGTGGTGACCAGCAGTGGCCAGAGGTATTGATTCCAGCCGTAGATGAACTGGATGACAAACAATGCCGCCATGCTAGTGGCCGAGAGCGGGACCAGAATGTCCTTGAAAAAGCGCATAGGTCCGGCCCCGTCCACCCGCGCAGCCTCGACCAGTTCGTCCGGTACGGTCAGAAAGAATTGCCGGAATAAAAACGTGGCGGTGGCCGATGCGATCAATGGCACGGTCAGCCCGGCATAGCTGTTGAGCAGGCCCAGGTCTGCCACCACCTGGTAGGTGGGCCCGATACGCACCTCGACCGGCAGCATGAGTGTGACAAAAATCGCCCAGAAGAAGGCCATGCGAAACGGAAAGCGGAAGTAGACGATGGCGAAGGCTGACAGTAGCGAGATCGCAATCTTGCCCAGCGAAATGACCAGGGCCGTGACGAGACTCACCACCATCATGCGCCCCACGGCGGCCTTGGAACCGGAGCCCAGGCGTTCCCCTGCCAAGGCGGTGGCGTAGTTGTCGATCAGGTGGCTGCCGGGCAGCAATGGCATGGGTGTTTGCACCACCGCGTCTGCCGTATGGGTGGACGCCACGAAGGTGATATAGACCGGGAAGGCCACCACCAGCACGCCCACGATCAAGATCAGATGTGAGAGCACATTCAACCAGGGGCGACGCTCAACCATCAGTAGTTCACCTTTTTTTCGACAAACCGGAACTGCACCACGGTCAACGCCACCACGATCACCATCAGCACCACCGACTGCGCGGCCGAGCCGCCCAGGTCCATGGCCTTGAAGCCGTCGAAATACACCTTGTAGACCAGAATGGCGGTGTCCTTGCCAGGGCCACCTTTGGTGGCCGCGTCCACGATGGCGAAGGTGTCGAAAAAGGCGTAGACGATGTTGATGACCAGCAGAAAGAAGGTGGTGGGCGACAGCAGGGGGAACTGGATGGTCCAGAACCGGCGCCAAGGATGCGCGCCGTCGATGGCAGCCGCTTCAATCAACGATTTCGGGATGCTTTGCAGGCCCGCCAGAAAAAACAGGAAGTTATAGGAAATCTGCTTCCACACGGCCGCCATCACAATCAGCGCCATGGCATGGTTGCTATTGAGCAGCGGATCCCAACCCATGCCGAGTTGGCGAATGCCGTACGACACGATGCCAATGCTGGGTGCAAACATGAAGAGCCACAGCACGCCGGCCACCGCCGGGGCGACGGCATAAGGCCAGATCAAAAACGTGCGGTAGAGCGCGGAACCACGCACCACCCGGTCAGCAAACACTGCCAGCAGCAGCGACAGGCTCAAGCCTGACACTGCCACCAGTGCTGAAAACACCGCAGTCGTCTGGAATGACGCAAGATACGACGCGTCAAGCCACAGGTTGCGAAAGTTGTCGAGGCCGACAAACTCCACCGAGGTGCCAAAGGCATCGGATTGCTGAACCGACTGCAGCAGGGCCTGGGCGGCAGGCCAGAAGAAAAAGATCGCAATGACTGCAACCTGAGGTGCAATCAGCACCCAGGGCAGCCATGCGGACCTGAAGACGACACGTTTTTCCACGCGATTGCTTTACTTGTTCGCCTTTTCGAAACGGGCCAACAGCTCGTCGCCCCGCTTGACGACGGCGTCCAGTGCTTCGCGGGCGGTCTTCTTGCCCGCCCAGACCTGTTCGAGCTCTTCGTCCTCAATGGCGCGGATTTGCACATAGTTGCCCAAGCGAATGCCGCGCGACTTGTCTGTGACCTTGCGGATCATCTGTGTCACGGCCACATCGGTTCCCGGATTTTGCTTGTAGAAACCGGACTCTTCGGTCAGCTTGAAGGCCGCCGTGGTGATAGGGAGGTAGCCCGTGCGCTTGTGGCTGGCGGACTGCACTGCGGGTTGGGACAGGAAGTCGAAAAACCTGGCGATGCCTTTGTATTCTTCCGGCTTCTTGCCGGCCATGACCCACAGGCTGGCGCCACCGATCACGGTGTTTTGCGGTGCACCGGGCACATCCTGGTAGTAGGGCAGGGGCGCCAGTCCAAAATTGAACTTGGCGTTTTTCCTGACATTGCCGTAGAAGCCGCTGGAGGTGGTCATCATGGCGCACTCGCCAGAGACAAAGCTGGCTTCAGGCACGTTGCCGCGGCCTTTGTACACAAACAGCCCTTGCTTGGCCATATTGGCCAGGTTCTCGATGTGGCGCACATGCAGGGGTGAGTTGATTTTCAAACGGGCATCCAGGCCGGCCAGGCCGTTTTGTTTGCTGGCGAACTCCACGTTGTGCCATGCGGAGAAGCTCTCCAGTTGGGTCCAGCCTTGCCAGGAGATGGAAATCGGGCATTTATGGCCGTTGGCCTTGAGCTTGGCGGCAGCTAAAGCCACTTCAGCCCAGGTGCCGGGGGCTTTTTCAGCATCCAGTCCAGCGGCCTTGAATGCGTCCTTGTTGTAATAGAACACGGTGGTGGAGCTGTTGAAGGGGAAGCTCAGCATCTGGCCATTGGGCGCAGTGTAGTAACCGGCGACGGCCGGCACGTAGGCCTTGGGGTCGAATTTCTGGCCCGCATCGGCCATGACCTTGCCCACGGGCACGATGGCGTTCCTGCTGGCCATCATGGTGGCAGTGCCAACTTCAAATACTTGCAGGATGTGGGGAGCGTTGCCGGCACGGAAGGCGGCAACGGCAGCGGTCATGGATTCGTCGTAGCTGCCCTTGAAGGTGGGCACGATGCGATAGTCCTTCTGGCTGGCGTTGAATTCCTTGGCCAAATCGTTGACCCATTCGCCGTTCACGGCCGTCATGGAATGCCACCACTGGATATCGGTCTGGGCCTGGGCCGGGACCAGCAGCAGGGCGGAGAGGGCGGCAAGCGCCAGTTTCGCTTTCGAACTCATCGGAAAACTCCTTGAAGTTAAGACGTCGAGCCTAGACAGCAGATATGACAGACCGATTAAACAGCCGGTGCCGGGCGCCCGGGACCCGGGGATACCATGAGACGAACAGGTGAATGCTGCGCTGCGGTAACATCACCCCTCAGCCGGGTTCTACCGTTCTGGCTGAAATTCCAGACTCCCCATGAACGCACCGACTCCGCTTGACCATCTTGTGAATGCGCCCGGCGTTGCGCCGCACGGCCACGAACGCATCCGCGAAATTCCCTACAACTACACCTCCTTCTCCGACCGGGAAATCGTGATCCGCCTGCTCGGCTCACGCGCCTGGGAGGTGCTCAACCAGTTGCGCCAGGAGCGCCGCACCGGCCGCTCCGCCCGCATGCTGTACGAGGTTCTGGGGGATGTCTGGGTGGTGCAGCGCAACCCCTACCTGCAGGACGACCTGCTGGACAACCCGAAACGGCGCCAGCAACTGGTCGAAGCCTTGCACCATCGCCTGGGTGAGGTGCAAAAACGCCGCACGCCACAGGACGATCCGCAGCGTGACGCCCTGGTGGGCGAACTGCTGGAAGCCGCCAGCCGTGCGGTCGAGGCTTTCGACGCGACGTTCCAGGACATTGCCGCCTTGCGCCGCAAGGCCCAGCGAACCTTAAGCCGCCTGACTGCCAAAGACAACGTCAAGTTCGATGGCCTGAGCCGCGTGTCGCACGTGACCGACGCCACCGACTGGCGCGTCGAATACCCCTTTGTCGTGCTCACCCCTGACACCGAGGCCGAGATGGCCCATCTGGTCAAGGGCTGTATCGAGTTGGGTCTGACCATCATCCCGCGTGGCGGCGGCACCGGCTACACCGGCGGCGCCGTGCCGCTGACCTGGAAGAGCGCGGTCATTAACACCGAGAAGCTCGAAGCCATGACCGAGGTCGAGATGGTGCAGCTGCCGGGCCTGGACCGGCCGGTGCCGACCATCTGGACCGAGGCTGGCGTGGTGACGCAGCGCGTGGCTGATGCGGCCGAGCGCGCCGGTTTCGTTTTTGCGGTCGATCCGACCTCGGCCGAAGCCTCCTGCGTGGGCGGCAACATCGCCATGAACGCCGGCGGCAAAAAGGCCGTGCTGTGGGGCACGGCGCTGGACAACCTGGCATCGTGGCGCATGGTCACGCCCGACGCCGGCTGGCTGGAAGTCACGCGCCTGAACCACAACCTGGGCAAGATCCACGACGCCGAGCTGGCCAGTTTCGAGCTGAAGTACTTCGAGGCCGACGGCAAGACGCTGGTCAAGACCGAACGCCTCGACATCCCGGGCCCGAGTTTCCGCAAGGCCGGCCTGGGGAAGGACGTCACCGACAAGTTCTTGAGCGGTCTGCCCGGCATCCAGAAGGAAGGCTGCGACGGCCTGATCACCAGTGGCCGCTGGGTGGTACACCGCATGCCGGCGCACACGCGCACCGTCTGCCTGGAGTTCTTCGGCAACGCCAAGGACGCGGTGCCCAGCATCGTCGAGATCAAGGATTTCATGTTCGCCGAGCAAAAGCGCAGCGGCGTCTTGCTGGCCGGGCTGGAACACCTGGACGACCGCTACCTGAAGGCGGTCGGCTACGCCACCAAGTCCAAGCGCGGCGGCCTGCCCAAGATGGCGCTGTTTGGCGACATCGTCGGCGACGATCCGGATGCTGTGGCGCGTGCCACTTCGGAGGTGGTGCGCATCGCCAACTCGCGCAGCGGCGAGGGCTTTATTGCCATCAGCCAGGAGACGCGCAAGAAGTTCTGGCTCGATCGCAAGCGCACGGCGGCCATCAGCAAGCACACCAACGCCTTCAAGATCAACGAAGACGTGGTGATTCCGCTGCCGCGCATGGCCGAGTACACCGACGGCATCGAACGCATCAACATCGAGCTCAGCCTGCGCAACAAGCTCAAGCTCTGCGACGAGCTGGAGGCTTTCTTTGGCGAGGGCAGCCTCACGCACCTGCTGGCGATTGGCCAGCCGGACGACGCCAACGAGGCGCCGTCGGCCGAGTTGATGGAAGAGCGTGTGGCCCAGGCCCGCGAGCTGGTGCTCACGGTGCGCGCCCAGTGGCAGGACTGGCTGGACCGGGTGGACGAACTCTTCCCGCAGCTGCAGGACCACTCCTTGCGCGCCAGCTGGAAGACCCAGATCCGCACGCCGCTGGAGGATATCTTCACCGGTCGCGCCTTCGAGCCCATGCTGGCCGAATGCAACGCGATCCAGCAACGCGTGCTCAAGGGCCGGGTCTGGGTGGCGCTGCACATGCACGCCGGCGACGGCAATGTGCACACCAACATCCCGGTCAACAGCGACGACTACGAGATGCTGCAGGCCGCGCACGGCGCGGTCAAACGCATCATGGCGCTGGCGCGTTCGCTCGACGGCGTGATCTCGGGCGAGCACGGCATCGGCATCACCAAGCTGGAGTTCCTGAGCGACGACGAGTTGCGTCCGTTCGTCGACTACAAGCGCCGTGTCGACCCCGAGGGCCGCTTCAACCGCGGCAAGCTGCTGCGCGAGGCGGACCACCCGGCGGATCTGACCAATGCCTACACGCCGAGCTTCGGTCTCATGGGGCATGAGTCGCTGATCATGCAGCAGAGCGACATCGGCGCCATCGCCGACAGCGTCAAGGACTGCCTGCGCTGCGGCAAGTGCAAGCCGGTGTGCGCGACCCACGTGCCGCGCGCCAACCTGCTGTACAGCCCTCGCAACAAGATCCTGGCCACCTCGCTGCTGGTGGAGGCCTTCCTCTACGAGGAGCAGACCCGCCGCGGCGTGAGCATCAAGCACTGGCAGGAGTTCGAGGACGTGGCCGACCACTGCACCGTCTGCCACAAGTGCCTGTCGCCCTGTCCGGTGAAGATCGACTTTGGCGACGTGTCCATGAACATGCGCAACCTGCTGCGCAAGATGGGCCAGAAGACCTGGCGCCCCGGCAATGCGGCGGCCATGTTCTTCCTCAACGCCACCAACCCCGAGACCATCAAGCTGATGCGCTCGGCCATGGTGGGCGTGGGCTTCAAGGCGCAGCGCCTGGCCAACCAGCTGTTGCGCACGCTGGCGCGCCGCCAGACGGCCAAGCCGCCGGCCACAGTGGGTGCGGCACCGGTGAAAGAGCAGGTGATCCACTTCATCAACAAGAAGATGCCTGGCGGCCTGCCCAAGAAGACGGCGCGCGCGCTGCTGGACATCGAGGATCCGAACTACGTCCCCATCATCCGCGACCCGCAGGCCACCAATTCGGAAACCGAGGCAGTGTTCTATTTTCCGGGCTGCGGTTCGGAGCGCCTGTTCAGCCAGGTCGGGCTGGCGACGCAAGCCATGCTCTGGCATGCCGGTGTGCAGACGGTGCTGCCGCCGGGTTACCTGTGCTGCGGTTATCCGCAGCGCGGCAGCGGCCAGTTCGACAAGGCGGAGAAGATGATCACCGACAACCGGGTGCTGTTCCACCGTGTGGCCAACACGCTGAACTACCTGGACATCAAGACCGTGGTGGTGAGTTGCGGCACCTGCTACGACCAGCTGCAGGGCTACAAGTTCGAGGAGATATTCCCGGGCAGCCGCATCATCGACATCCACGAGTACCTGCTGGAAAAAGGCATCAAGCTCACGGGCGAGCAGGGCGGTTACCTGTACCACGAGCCCTGCCATAACCCGATGAAACTGGGCGACTCGATGAAGACGGTCAAGACCCTGCTGGCCGGCGATACCGGCAACAACGTACTCAAGAGCGAGCGTTGCTGTGGCGAGTCCGGCACGCTGGGCGTGAGCCGGCCTGACATCTCGACCCAGGTGCGTTTCCGCAAGGAAGAGGAAATCCGCAAGGGCGAAGCCGCGTTGCGCGCTGCCGGCCTGGCGGGCGAGAAGGACAACGTCAAGATTCTGACCAGCTGCCCGAGCTGTCTGCAAGGTTTGACGCGCTACGGTAACGACCTGCAGAACGGTTTGCTGGAAGCCGACTACATCGTGATCGAGATGGCGCGACAGCTCATCGGCGAAGACTGGCTGCCGCAGTACGTGCAGTCGGCCAATGCCGGCGGCATCGAGCGCGTGCTGGTCTGAGGCCATGAAGCTGGCCGGCTGTACCTTGTGCGAGACGGAAGACGGCATGGCCGTCTTCCGTGGCGACAGCTTTCACGTCGTCCAGGCCGCGCTGGCCGCTCTGCCGGCAGCCTTGTGATAATCCGACTTTTACACAGCAGGTAATTCCCATGGCAGGTTTGCAATCCGGTTCCCCGGCGCCCCAGGATCTGACGGTGCATGGCCAGTCCCGTGTGCTGGAGGTGAGTTTTTCCGACGGCGCGACCTTCCGCATACCGTTCGAGCTGATGCGCGTGTACTCGCCTTCGGCCGAGGTGCAGGGCCATGGCCCGGGGCAGGAAGTGCTGCAGACCGGCAAGCGCGAGGTGGATCTGGTGGAACTGGCGCCGGTGGGCAACTACGCCGTGCAACCCACCTTTTCCGACGGCCACGACAGCGGCATCTACTCCTGGGATTTTCTTTATTTTCTCGGCTCGCAGCAGGACCAGCTGTGGGCCGACTACGAGGCACGCCTGCAGGTCGCTGGTGTGGATCGCGATGCGCCCATGCCTGAAAAAGCTGGCCACAGCTGTGGCGGCCACTGAGACCCATTGCCATGACTCAAACTCATTTCGGATTCGAAACTGTCGACGAGGCGGAGAAGGCCAAGCGCGTGCGCGGTGTGTTCGACTCGGTCGCCTCCAAGTACGACGTGATGAACGATCTCATGTCGGTGGGGCTGCACCGCGTCTGGAAGGCCTATACCGTCACGGTCGCCAACCTCAAAGAAGGTGACCGCGTGCTCGACATCGCTGGCGGCACCGGTGACCTGGCGCTGGCTTTTTCCAAGAAGGTGGGCAAGACCGGCCAGGTGGTGCACACCGATATCAATGAGGCCATGTTGCGCGTAGGGCGCGACCGCCTGCTCGACGCCGGTGTGGTGCTGCCCACCCTGGTGTGTGATGCCGAGAAGCTGCCTTTCCCGGATCAGTATTTCGATGTGGTGAGCGTGGCTTTCGGCCTGCGCAACATGACACACAAGGACGTGGCGCTGGCCGAGATGTGCCGGGTGCTCAAGCCTGGCGGCAAATTGCTGGTGCTGGAATTTTCCAAGGTGGCGCCGCCGCTGGAGAAGCTTTACGACTGGTATTCCTTCAAGGTGCTGCCCAAGCTGGGCCAGCTGGTGGCGGGCGATGCCCATAGCTACCAGTATCTGGCGGAGTCGATCCGCATGCACCCCGGGCAGGGGGAATTGAAGGCCCTGATGCACAAATCCGGATTCGGTCATGTGGATTTTCACAACATGTCGGGCGGTGTTGTGGCCTTGCATGTTGGAATCAGGTGCTGACACGCCCGTTTTGCGGTAATTTCGGGGTGTCGACCCACTCACTGGATTAATCGGAGACCTGACATGAAACTCTGGACGTTGGCCCTGTCGTTGGCCTTGACCCTTGGGGGCGTGAATGCTGAGGCCAAGCGCATGGGCGGCGGCAAATCGTTCGGCCAGCAGTCGAGCAATGTGACGCAGCGTCAGGCTGCGCCCGCGGCCCCTGCCGCCCCGGCACAAAACGCTGCAGCGCCGGCCAAGCCGGCACCCGCGGCCGCCCCGGCGGCGGCCCCGAAAAAGCCCTGGGGTGCCATGTTGGGCGGCTTGGCCGCCGGGCTTGGCTTGGCCTGGTTGGCCAGTTCGCTCGGGATGGGCGAGGCGTTCGGCCAGTTCATGCTGATCGGTCTGGTGGTGCTGCTGGCCATGATGGCCTTCGGCTGGTTCATGCGTAACCGCCGTCCGGCTGCGCCGTCGAACAGTCCGTTTGCATTTCAAGGCGCTGGTGCCGGTGAGGCGGTCACCCCAAGCCCGGCTTACCGCCCGGAAAATGTCGGCAACGATGCCTCGGCCCGTCCGTGGGAGCGCAGCACAGCCTCGTTCGACGCTTCTGCGCCAGCCAGCTCCGGCATCGTGATCGGCTCGGCCCTGGCCGGCTCGCAGTCCTGGGGTGTTCCTGTCGGTTTCGATGCGGAGGGTTTCCTCAAGGCCGCCAAGACCAATTTTGCCACCCTGCAGGCAGCTTGGGACCGTTCCGACCTGACCACGCTGCGTTCCATGATGACCGACGAGATGCTGGCTGAAATCCGCCAGCAGTTGACCGAGCGCGAGGCCCATACCGGCGGCCCGGCCAACCAGACCGATGTGGTGATGCTCGAAGCCCAGCTGCTCGGCATCGAGGACCTGGGTGATGCCTACATGGCCAGCGTCGAGTTTTCCGGCATGATCCGCGAGGAAGCCTCGGCCGGCCCCAGCCCGTTCCGCGAGGTCTGGAACATGACCAAGCCCAAGGCCGGCACCAGCGGCTGGTTGGTGGCGGGGGTCCAGGCGCTGCAGTAAACACGACGCTGCTGTCTAGCCCCCGCGGGTGGGGGCAGATGGGGAATAATCGGGGACTATGGCAACACAGTCCCCGTTTTCTTTTCTGGAAGATGTTTTCCAGCAGCTCACCACCACCTTGCAGCCACCTGCCTGGGCGGTGCAGGAGGCGCAGCGCCGCATCGTGCTGCTGCTCAACCATGTGCTGATGCAGGAGCCGGAGGCGACCGCACGACTGGTCCGGCAAAAAGGCCGGGTGGTGCTGTTCCACTGGCGCGATGTCCATTTCAAGCTCTTGCTGACACCGGCCGGCCTGCTTGATCTGGCTGCCGCGGATGCCCCGTCCGATCTGACACTGTCGGTGACGGAGGAATCTCCCGCGGCCCTGGTGCAGTCGGCCCTGAGCGGGGCCAAGCCATCGGTGCGCATTGAAGGCGATGTACAGCTGGCGGCCGAGATCAACTGGCTGGTGGACCACGTGCGCTGGGACATCGAGGAAGATCTGGCCCGCATCATCGGCGATGCGCCGGCGCATGCCCTGGGGCAGGCGGCACGGCGTGTGGCCGAGGCCGTGCGCCAGTGGCTGACGCGCTCTGCGGGGGATAAGGCATGAGGCGCCTGCTGCGGGGTACCTTCATTGTCTGGACCGCCTTGCGTTTCGGCCTGGACGAGCTGGTTCTCACCAGCTTCCAGAAACCCTGGTTGCGGGTGATCGCCCGCATCGTGTCGATCGGCCGCAACCTGGATGCGCCGCGCGGCCAGCGCTTGCGCGAGGCGCTGGAACGCCTGGGGCCGATCTTCGTCAAGTTCGGCCAGGTGCTGTCGACCCGACGCGACCTGCTGCCGCCCGACATGGCTGACGAACTGGCCAAGCTGCAGGACCGGGTGCCGCCGTTCAGCTCCGACGTGGCGGTGGCGACCATCGAGCGGGCTTTCCGCAAGCCGGTGGCCGAGATCTTCAGCGAGTTCGAGCGCGAGCCGGTGGCCAGTGCCTCCATTGCCCAGGTGCATTTCGCCAAGCTGCGCGACCGTGACGGCCGCGAACGCGAGGTAGCGGTCAAGGTGCTGCGTCCGGGCATGCGGCCGGCGATTGAAAAAGACCTGAGCCTGATGCGCACGATGGCAAGCTGGGTGGAGAGTCTCTCGGCCGACGGCAAGCGTCTGAAACCGCGCGAGGTGGTGGCCGAGTTCGACAAATACCTGCACGACGAGCTCGATCTGGTGCGCGAGGCCGCCAGCGCCGCCCAGTTGCGCCGCAACATGGAAGGCCTCAACCTGGTGCTGATCCCCGAGATGTTCTGGGACTACTGCCAGAGCGAGGTGATCGTGATGGAGCGCATGAAGGGCATCCCGATCAGCCAGACTACGCGCTTGCGCGAAGCCGGCATCGACATGAAAAAGCTGGCGCGCGATGGCGTCACCATCTTTTTCACCCAGGTGTTCCGCGACGGCTTCTTCCATGCCGACATGCACCCGGGCAACATCTTCATCAGCACCGATCCGGCCACCTTCGGGCGCTACATCTCGCTCGATTTCGGCATCGTCGGTACGCTGACCGAGTACGACAAGGAATACCTGGCGCAGAACTTCACCGCCTTCTTCCGGCGCGACTACAAACGCGTGGCCGAGCTGCACATTGAGTCGGGCTGGGTGCCGCCCCAGACCCGGGTGGACGAACTGGAGTCGGCCATCCGCGCTGTGTGCGAACCCTACTTCGATCGCCCGTTGAAGGAGATCTCGCTCGGCATGGTGCTGATGCGGCTGTTCCAGACCTCGCGCCGTTTCCATGTCGAAATCCAGCCGCAGCTGGTGTTGCTGCAGAAGACCCTGCTCAACATTGAGGGCCTGGGGCGCGAACTCGATCCGGAACTGGATTTGTGGAGCACGGCCAAGCCCTTCCTGGAGAAGTGGATGGCCGACCAGATCGGTCCACGCCGCTTGTGGGAAGAACTCAAGAACCAGGCACCGCGGTACGCCAAACTGCTGCCCGAACTGCCGCGCCTGCTGCACGACTATCTGGTGCAACGCCCGGGTTTGCAGCGTCGCGAGTTCGAGGAACTGCTGGCCGAGCAGCGTCGAACCAACCGGCTGCTGCAGGGCCTGATCTATGCCGGTATCGGTTTCGCCCTGGGGCTGGTGGTCATGCAGCTCGTGGTCCGGGTCCAGCTGTTCTGACGCGATAATCCGGGCCAAATTTTCAAGGAGCATGAGGTGCTGCTGACCCTGGTCATCGTCTATCTGCTGGTCACCATTGCCATCGGCCTGGTGGCGGCCAAACGCGTCAAGAACTCGGCGGACTTTGCCATCGCCGGGCGTCGGCTGCCGCTGGTGATGATCGTCACCACCACTTTTGCCACCTGGTTCGGTTCGGAGACAGTGCTGGGCATTCCGGCCAAGTTCGTCAACGGCGGCCTGCACACGGTGGTGGAAGATCCGTTCGGCGCCGGCTTCTGCCTGATCCTGGTCGGCCTCTTCTTCGCCGCCAAGCTGTACCGCATGACGCTGCTGACCATCAGCGACTACTTCCGCGAGCGTTATGGCCGCAGCGTCGAGGTGGTGTGCTCGCTCATCATCATGGTCAGCTACCTGGGCTGGGTCTCGGCGCAGGTGACGGCGCTCGGTCTGGTGTTTCACGTGCTGTCGGGGCAGGCGATCAGCATTCCGCTGGGCATGGTGATCGGCGTGGTCTCGATCCTGGCCTACACCCTGTTCGGCGGCATGTGGTCGGTGGCGGTCACCGATTTCATCCAGATGATCATCCTGGTCGGCGGCCTGGCCATCCTGGCGGTCTTTGCCAGCCACATGGCCGGCGGTGCCGACAAGGTGGTGAATCTGGCGCTGAGCCGCGACATGTTCCGCTTCCTGCCGGAGCCGAATTTCAAGGACATCGTGTTCTTCATTGCCGCCGCCATCACCATGATGCTGGGCTCGATTCCGCAGCAGGACGTGTTCCAGCGTGTGATGTCGGCCGACAGCACGAAGTCGGCGACGCGCGGCCCGGTGATCGGCGGCATCTTCTACATCCTGTTCGCTTTCGTGCCGATGTTCCTGGTGACCAGTGCGCTGGTCATCATGCCGGAGCAGGCCGAGGCGCTGTTGCAGGACGATCCGCAGAAGGTGCTGCCCACCCTGGTGCTGGAGAAGATGCCTTTCATCATGCAGGTGCTGTTCTTCGGCGCGCTGCTGTCGGCCATCAAATCCTGCGCTTCGGCCACGCTGCTGGCACCGAGCGTGACCTTCGTGGAGAACATCTGGCGCCAGTTCCGCCCGCACCTGGGCGACCAGCAGGAGCTCAGGACCATGCGCATCACGGTGCTGGTGTTCAGCGCGCTGGTGTTGGTCTACGCCATCAAGATGCAGGGCACGTCGATCTACGAGATGGTCTCCGGCGCCTATCAGGTGACACTGGTGGGGGCTTTTGTGCCGCTGGTATTCGGGCTGTACTGGAAAAAGGCCAGCACCCAGGGGGCCATTTTTTCGATCGTGCTGGGCCTGCTGACCTGGGGGCTGTTCCTGGCCACCCCGGCCGGCGAAGAGTTTCCGGCGCAACTGGCCGGCGTGCTGGCTTCACTGACGGGCATGCTGGTCGGTTCGCTCGGACCACAGGCGATTGCCAACCGGCATGCCTCACACCACAAGCTGGTCGGAGCGGACTGAAGCCGCCGCGCGGGGCGCTTGCGGCTTGATTTCCGGCCGGCTGCCTATAATTGAGGGTTTTGCATCAACCACCGACCCTTAACCCTTCGAGCCATGCCAATCTACGCCTACAAGTGTGAATCCTGCGGCCTCGCCAAGGATGTCCTGCAAAAGATTTCCGACCCGGTCCTGACCGATTGCCCGGCCTGTGGCCAAGCCACGTTCAAGAAGCAGCTGACGGCGGCAGGGTTCCAACTCAAGGGTTCGGGCTGGTACGAGACCGATTTCAAGGGTGGCAGCGGCACGTGTGCCGCACCTGCTGCCGGCGCGTCCGACGGAGCAGCCTGCGCGGCCTGTCCGGCAGCGAGCACGGCCACCTGATCGGATGCCCATGGCCAAGCTGCGCAAATGGTTGTTCTCGGGCCTGCTGGTGCTGGCGCCGCTCGGCATTACCGTCTGGGTGCTGGAGTGGGTGGTGTCCACGCTGGACCAGACCCTGCAGATCCTGCCGCGCGCCTGGCAGCCGGACCAGTTGCTGGGCCTGCACATCCCAGGTCTGGGCGTGCTCTTTGCCCTGGCCGTGGTGCTGGCGATCGGCGCCATGGCGTCCAATTTCGTCGGCAACAAGCTGGTGACCTGGTGGCATGCATTGCTGCACCGCATCCCGGTCGTGCGCTCGATCTACTCGGGCGTCAAGCAGGTGTCGGACACCCTGTTTTCCGAAAAAGGCAACGCCTTTCGCAAGGCTTTGCTGGTGCAGTGGCCGCGCGAGGGCATGTGGACCATCGGTTTCCTCACCGGCACCCCCGGCGGCGATCTGCTCAATCACCTCGATGGCGACTACCTGAGCGTGTACGTGCCGACCACTCCCAACCCCACGGGCGGCTACTTCGTCATGCTCAAGCAAAGTGACTGCATCGAGCTCGAGATGAGTGTCGACGAAGCGCTGACCTATGTCATTTCCATGGGCGTGATCGTGCCCGGCGGACCGAAAAACCCGAATCTGAAGCTGGCCGACAGCGGCCCGCTTTCCTCCAATAGCTGAAAGAGAAATTGTTATGGCCATGCGCTCCCACTATTGCGGTCTCGTGACCGAGGCCCTGATGGGCCAAACCGTGACCCTGTGCGGCTGGGTCAACCGCCGCCGTGACCATGGTGGTGTGATCTTCGTCGACCTGCGCGACCGCGAAGGTTATGTGCAGGTGGTGTGCGATCCCGACCGCGCCGAGATGTTCAAGGCCGCCGAGGATCTGCGCAACGAGTTCTGCATCCAGGTCAAGGGCCTGGTGCGCGCCCGTCCGGAAGGCACGACCAACGACAACCTCAAGAGCGGCAAGATCGAAGTTTTGTGCCACGAACTGAAGGTACTCAACCCCTCGGTCACGCCCCCGTTCCAGCTTGACGAGGAGAACCTGTCGGAAACCACGCGCCTGACGCACCGTGTGCTGGACCTGCGCCGCCCCTACATGCAGCGCAACCTCATGCTGCGCTACAAGGTGGCGATGGAGGTGCGCAAGTTCCTGGATGCCAACGGCTTCGTGGACATCGAAACGCCGATGCTGACCAAGAGCACGCCGGAAGGCGCACGCGATTACCTGGTGCCCAGCCGTGTGCATGACGGCCAGTTCTTTGCGCTGCCGCAGTCGCCCCAGCTGTTCAAGCAGCTGCTGATGGTGGCCGGCTACGACCGTTATTACCAGATCACCAAGTGCTTCCGCGACGAGGACCTGCGTGCCGACCGCCAGCCCGAGTTCACCCAGATCGATATCGAGACCTCCTTCCTCTCCGAGCAGGACATCCGCGACATGTTCCAGGGCATGATCACCACGGTGTTCAAGAACACCATCGGCGTGGACCTGGGCGAGTTCCCGGTCATGACCTACCAGGACGCCATGTTCCTCTACGGCTCCGACAAGCCGGACCTGCGCGTCAAGCTGCAGTTCACCGAAGTCACCGAGCTGATGAAGGACGTGGACTTCAAGGTCTTCTCCGGCGCCGCCAACATGGCCGGCGGCCGGGTGGTGGCTCTGCGCGTTCCGGGTGGCGCGCGTGAAGAGGGTGGCCTGAGCCGCGGCGAGATCGACGGTTACACCGAATTCGTCAAGATTTACGGCGCCAAGGGCCTGGCCTACATCAAGGTCAACGAGCTGGCCAAGGGCCGTGATGGCCTGCAGAGCCCGATCGTGAAGAACATCCACGATGCAGCCCTGAACGAAGTCCTGAAGCGCACCGGCGCGCAGGACGGCGACCTGATCTTCTTCGGTGCTGACAAGGCCAAGATCGTCAACGACGCCATTGGTGCGCTGCGCATCAAGATCGGCCACAGCGAGTTCGGCAAGAAGAACGGCCTGTTTGAAGACCGCTGGGCCCCGATGTGGGTGGTGGACTTCCCGATGTTCGAGTTCGACGAGGAAAACCAGCGCTACACCGCCGTGCATCACCCCTTCACCGCGCCCAAGGAGGGCCATGAGGACTGGATGGTGACCGCGCCTGAGAAGTGCATTTCCCAGGGCTACGACATGGTGCTCAACGGCTGGGAAATGGGTGGTGGCTCGGTCCGTATCCACCGCGCCGACGTGCAGCAGAAGGTGTTCGATGCGCTGAAGATCACGCCGGAAGAAGCCCAGCTCAAGTTCGGTTTCCTGCTGGACGCGCTGCAGTATGGCGCCCCGCCGCACGGCGGCCTGGCCTTTGGCCTGGACCGCATCGTCACGCTGATGACTGGCGCCGAATCGATCCGCGATGTGATTGCCTTCCCCAAGACCCAGCGTGCCCAGTGTCTGTTGACGCAGGCGCCGAGCCCGGTGGACGAAAAGCAGCTGCGCGAGCTGCACATCCGCCTGCGCAACCCGGACGCTGCCAAGGCGGTCTGAGCCTCCAGGCATGAGGCAGAATCAAAGGGCGCTGTTTTCAGCGCCCTTTTTCATGCACAAGACCTACAAGATTCCCCAATCCGTGCTGGTGGTCATCCACACCCCGACGCTGAAGGTGCTGCTGATCAAGCGTACCGATGCCGAGGATTTCTGGCAATCGGTCACCGGGGCCAAGGACCATCCGGACGAGAGTTATGCCGACACCGCCGTGCGCGAGGTGATGGAGGAGACCGGCATCGACGCCCTGGCTGCCGGCCATCGCCTGAGCGACTGGGGGCTGGAGAATGTCTACGATATCTATCCGCGCTGGCGCCACCGTTATGCCCCGGGCGTGACGCGCAACACCGAACACCTGTTCGGCCTGCAGGTGCCGGCCGGAACCGAGGTGCGGCTCGATCCGCGCGAACATACGGCCTGGCGCTGGTTGCCTTGGCGCGAGGCGGCGCAGGCCTGTTACTCGCCCAGCAATGCCGAGGCCTGCCTGATGCTGCCAAAATTCGTCCTATGAAGACCTTGCGCGTTGCCACCTACAACATCCACAAGGGCGTACAGGGCCTGGGCCCGCAGCGCCGGCTGGAGATCCACAACCTGGGCCTGGCCGTGGAGCAACTTGATGCCGACATCGTCTGCTTGCAGGAAGTGCGCAAGATGAACCGGCGCGAGGCGCAGTATTTCACGCGCTGGCCCGAACAGCCGCAGGCCGATTACCTGGCGCCCGAGGGCTACGAGGTGGTCTACCGCACCAACGCCTACACGCGCCATGGCGAGCACGGCAATGCCATGCTGACGCGCTGGCCGGTGCTGGCGCACCAGCATGAGGACATCTCGGACCACCGCTTCGAACAACGCGGCCTGCTGCACAGTGAGATCATGGTCAACGGATTGCCCATCCATGTGGTGGTGGTGCATCTGGGGCTGATCCGTGCCAGCCGTGAACGCCAGGCGGCTCAACTGGACCGCTTCATCGAACGCGAGGTACCTGCGTCGGCACCGTTGCTTGTCGCGGGTGACTTCAACGACTGGGGCGAGCGCGTTCATCGCCATTTTGCGGCCATGGGGCTGAAGACCTTCGAGCCGGCATCACACCCTACCTTCCCGGCCCGCCTGCCGATCGTGCAGCTCGACTATGTGTATGCGCGCGGCCTGCAGCCCTTGCAGGTCCATGTGCCGCGCGGGCGACCCTGGTGGCGCATGTCCGATCACCTGCCGCTGATCGCGGAATTTGGCATGCCGGCATGAGAGACAAGCGGCTGCCCCCTCTGCGTGCCGGGCATCAGGTGCAACTGCTGCAAGGCGGGCGGGATTTTTTCCCCGAACTGGTGCGGGCGATCGAACGCAGCGTGCATGAAGTTCGTCTGGAGACCTATATCTTCCATTTCGACACTTCTGGCAAACGGGTGGCCGGGGCGCTGGTGCGGGCCGCGCGGCGCGGCGTGGCGGTCTATCTGGTGATGGATGGTGTCGGTACGCCATTCGTACCGAAAGACTGGGCCAGTCGTTTCGACGAGGCCGGTGTGGAGTGGCGGATCTTCCAGCCGCTGGGCCACCTGGGCTTGCTGATCCCGAGCCGCTGGCGCCGCCTGCATCGCAAGCTGTGCGTGATCGATGGCCAGGTGGCGTTCTGCGGTGGCATCAATGTCCTGGATGACTGGTTTGATCACCACGACGTTCGCTTGCCGGCGCCGCGTCTCGATTTCGCGCTGCGTGTGAGTGGCCCGCTGGTGCGTTCGGTGCATGAGGTCATGGTGCAGTTCTGGTGGCGTTTGCAGGCGGTGCGCGACGTGAAGAACATCGACCTGGCTGCCAGCTGGAGCGATCTGGAGCAGGCGGTGCGCCTGGCGCTACAGGCTGCTCAGACGGACCATGCCGATGGCCAGGGCAGCGTTCCTGCCAATGGTGTCCCAGCGGCAGCCGGTACCCGCGCCGCCTTGCTGCTGCGCGACAACCTGCGTCATCGCAGCCGCATCGAGCGCGCCTACCGCAAGGCCATTGGCGAAGCGCACGAGGAAATCATCATTGCCAACGCCTATTTCCAGCCCGGACGCAAGCTGCGCCAGGCGCTGATTCATGCCGCACAACGCGGCGTGCGGGTGCGCCTGTTGCTGCAAGGACGCTATGAATACTTCATGCAGTTCCACGCGGTGCGCATGGTCTATGGCGTGTTGCTGCGCGCCGGCATCGAGATTCATGAGTACGAGCCGAGCTTCTTGCATGCCAAGGTGGCGGTGATCGACCGGCGCTGGGCCACGGTCGGCTCGTCCAATCTCGAACCTTTGAGCCTGCTGCTGGCACGCGAAGCCAACGTGGTGGTGGTCGACGAGCATTTTGCCGGGGAGTTGCGTGCGCGGCTGGTGCATGCCATGGAGCATGAAGGCCGGCCCGTCGATCCGAAGAGTTATGCCCACCGACCCTGGCAACAGCGCCTGCTGGACCGCCTGGCCTTCGGCCTGATGCGCGTCATGATCTTCCTGTATGGCAAGCGCTATTGAATTAATAGCTGTTGGCGCATATGTGACAAGGGCTGGAGGCTAAAAACCATAATCTTCAATCGCTGGTACCATTGCGGCATGTTGAAGAAAAGCTCGAGCGTCATGAACCCTAGCGACACCGATGAGGGAACGCCCGTTTCCGTGAAGATCCGGGAACGGCTGCAGGCTGCGCGCAAGCGTTTCAACGCCAATGACAACATTGCCGAATTCATTGAACCCGGCGAGCTTGAAAAACTGCTCGACGAGGTCGAGGTCAAGATGCAGGCGGTGCTCGACAGCCTGGTGATCGACACCGAGCGCGACCACAACACCGACAAGACGGCACGCCGCGTGGCCAAGATGTATGTCAACGAGGTGTTTCGCGGCCGCTACGTGGCGGGGCCCACCATCACCGAGTTTCCCAATGCCGAGCATCTGAATGAGCTGATGATCGTCGGCCCCATCACCGTGCGCAGCGCTTGTTCGCACCACTTCTGTCCGGTGATCGGCAAGATCTGGATCGGTGTCATGCCCAACGAGCACACCAATGTGATCGGCCTGTCCAAATACGCGCGGCTGGCCGAGTGGATCATGGGGCGGCCGCAGATCCAGGAGGAGGCGGTGGTGCAGCTGGCCGACCTGATCCAGGAGAAGACCCAGCCCGACGGTTTGGCCATCGTCATGGAGGCCAGTCACTACTGCATGGCCTGGCGCGGCGTGAAGGACATGGACAGCAAGATGATCAACTCGGTCATGCGCGGCGTGTTCCTGAAAGACCCGACCCTGCGCCGTGAATTCCTGTCCCTGATTCCCCTGAGGAGCTGATATGACATCCCCCCGACGCTCACTTTGTTCGCTAGCCCCCCAGGGGGCGCAGGTCTCCCTTGGGACGGCCCGGCGGGAGGCCTGATCATGCTGGTCCGCTTGCTTTATGCCAGCCGCGCTGTCGATGCGAGTCCCGATGCCATCGAGGCCATCCTGACCCAGTCGCGCCAGTTCAATCCGACCTGCGGCATCACCGGCATCCTGTGTTACGGCGGCGGCATCTTCCTGCAGGCCATCGAGGGTGGCCGCAATGCGGTCAGCGACCTCTATGGACATATCCAGCGCGATACGCGCCACAAGGACGTGGTGCTGCTGCACTACGAGGAAATCAGCGAGCGCCGTTTCGGCGGCTGGACCATGGGCCAAGTCAATCTGTCGCGCATCAACACCTCCATCCTGCTCAAGTACTCTGAGAAACCGGAGCTGGACCCCTATGCCGTTTCGGGCCGGGTGTCGCTGGCTTTGCTTGAAGAGTTGATGGCTACGGCCTCCATCATCGGCCGCAGCTAAGGCGGCGCGCCCGATCGTGGTCGTCCCGGCAGCCGCTGCCGCGCCCATGCTGCTGGGGTGCGATTTCTCCAGCAGTCCGACGCACCGCAAACCGATTGTTCTGGCCATCGGATCATTGCAGGGCGGTCGTGTCCAGCTAGCCAGACTGGAGCATCTCGACTCCCTCGATGCCTTTGCCGGCTGGCTGGCCCAGCCCGGTGACTGGCTGGGTGCTTTTGATTTTCCCTTCGGCCTGCCGCGTGAACTGGTGCAACAGCTGGGGTGGCCGCAGGACTGGCAAGCCTGCATCCGCCATTACGCCAGCCTGAGCCGGGAAGATATCCGCGCGCGCTTCGCCGCCTTCTGCAACGCCCGGCCGGCCGGCGGCAAATTCGCCCACCGCGCCACCGACCTGCCGGCCGGCTCCAGTCCATCGATGAAATGGGTCAATCCGCCGGTGGCCTACATGCTGCACGCCGGCGTACCGCGTCTGCTGGACGCCGGTGTGCATCTGCCGGGGCTGCATGCGGGCGACCCCATGGACGTGAACACGGTCGGCCAGCCGCGCCGCGTGGCGCTCGAAGGCTACCCGGGCCTGCTGGCGCGCGAGGTGCTGGGTGCGCGCAGCTACAAGAGCGATGAGCGGGCGCGTCAGACGCCGGAGCGCCTGATCGCGCGCAAGGATCTGCTCACCGCACTGGAACATGGCCAGACCCGCCTGGGGCTGCGTCTGAAACTCACCCACGCGCAACGCGATGCGCTGGTGGATGATGCCCGTGGCGATGCGCTCGATGCCGTGCTGTGTTTGATGCAGGCCGCCTGGGCCTGGCAGCAGGGGGCGCCACGTTATGGCTTACCCGTCGCCGTGGACCCGCTCGAAGGCTGGATCGTCACCGCCTGATGGCGGCCGGCGTTTACGCGTCCTTCGTCAGAATGGTTTCTTCGAGCTTGAGTGCCAGCTGGGAAATCGCCAGACCGGCCGGGCAGCCGGGAGTGTGCTGCATCAGCAACTGGCGGCGCATGATGGCCTGACGCACCATCGGATCTTCCGGGATGTCGCCCATGTGGATCAGACGCACGGGGCGGCCCGGTTCGCCGCTGACGAAGCGGTCGAGCACCTGTTGCAGCTGGACAGTGATGGCGCGACCGTCGCCCAGACGGGCCGTCTGGTTAATGATCATGCGGATGTTCTGCCGTTTTTGCTGACCGACCAGCACCTTGATGGTGGCATAGGCATCGGTCAGTGACGTCGGCTCGGGAGTTGCCACCAGCAGCACTTCGGCGGCTTGCGAGACGGCGAACAGCACCACGTCGGAGATGCCGGCGCCGGTGTCGAGCAGCAGAACGTCGAATTTGGAAGTCAGGGTTTCGATGACGCGCAGGAAGTCATCGCGCACTTCAGCTGTCAGGCGCGAATATTCGACCATGCCGGAGCCGGCCAGCAGCACCGAGAAGCCGCCGGGAGCCTTGATGATGGCTTCTTCCAGTTTGGCCTTGCCGGTGAACACATCGTGCAGCGTGACTTTGGAATAGAGGTTGAGCACGACGTCCAGATTGGCCAGGCCGAGGTCGGCGTCGATCACCAGCACACGGTGACCGCGCTTGGCCAGGGCGGCCGCCAGATTGGCCGAGACAAAGGTCTTGCCGACGCCGCCCTTGCCGCTGGTCACGGCCAGCACCTTGCCTTGCGGCTTGGCGGGCGGTTGCGGGGAGGCTGGTTTGTCCTGCGGTGGATTCAGCACGTCACTCATGGATTGACCTTCTGCATGGCACTATTTTCCTCTGTGCCGGGACTATTTTCACCCCATGCCGGTTCGCCCGTGGAAAGCGCGCCGAACAGGAGACTTTTTTCTTCTGGACTGACGGAGATGACTTGTTGGTGATCGATGTAGACGCGGTTGCGTCCTTGCGCCTTGGCCTGGTAGAGCTGGTTGTCGGCCCGCTCGACCCAGAGGTCGGGGGTCCAGCGGCTCTTCGTGGGCGCAAAGGCGCCACCGACGCTGAGCGTGATCTGCAACTGGAGCTCGGGGTTCACTTGAATCCGGAGATCGGCCACCGCCTGGCGGATGCGCTCAGCCACCGCTTCGCCGTAGTTGAGCTGGCAGTCCGGCAGCACGATGGCGAACTCTTCGCCACCGTAGCGGGCCACGGTGTCCTGCGGGCGTATGCAGGCGGCCAGACAGCGTGCCGCGGCCTGCAAGACCCGGTCGCCTGCCAGGTGGCCATGCGCATCGTTGATGGCCTTGAAACGGTCGATATCGAGCATCAGCAGCAGGGCCGGATTGCCGGAACGCACCACCACCTCGATTTCACGGGCGAGTACGGCGCGGAAATGACGGCGATTGGCCAGGCCCGTCAACGGGTCGGTGAGCGAAAGTTCGCACAGGCCGTCAATCACGCCTTGCAGATAGGCTGTCGGCGCGGTGTCAGGCATCGGCAGATCGCTGGCACCACCATGCTCCAGCAATGCACGTGCATCATCCAGACGCAGATCGCGCAGGTCAATCGGGCTGGGGCTGGGTGAGGTCACGGGTTGTGCTGGTGATGAACTTCGAAAAGTCTAACAGGTTTGACTTGGGAAAACGCGGGAAAATCGGCCGGAAAGGCCGTCATTGCGCGGTTTTGGCCGGGTCGGCGGGTGTGACGGATCACGACGGGAGGATGGATGAACTGGCGCAAAACAATGCGTGTCCTGATGGCGGTGGCTGGCCTCGGCTGGGTCGGCACGGGCTTGGCGGCCGGGTTGCCGCAGGCCTGGGCCGGCCGGGTGACACATGTGACGGACGGCGACACGCTGTGGGTGCAACCTGTGCACGGCGGCCTGCCGCGCAAGATCCGTCTCGACGGGGTCGATGCCCCTGAAATCTGCCAAACCTACGGTGCGGCAGCGCGGGACCGGTTGGCGCAGCAAGTCACGGGTCGGTCGGTGCGGGTCATGCCCCGCCGCCATGATGATTACGGCCGTCTCCTGGCACGTGTGTCCCTGCAGGGGCGGGACGTCGGGCGCTGGATGGTGCGGCATGGGCACGCCTGGTCGTACCACTACCGTCGCCAGTCCGGGCCGTATGCGGCGCTGGAAGCGCGGGCACGGGTACAGCAGCTGGGGTTGTGGCAGTTACGGGCCGAGATGCCGCGCCAGTTCCGCCAGCGACATGGGTCCTGCCATTGAGAAGAAAGAAGAGGGCCCAAGCAGGGGGCGTGGTGGGGCGTCGCGCGTCAGGTGGGTGTGCTGCCGCACACCGGACAGGCGGGAGCACGCGGCAGGCGCATCTCGGTCCACTCCATGTGGCGACCGTCGAGCATCAGCAGCCGACCGGCCAGCGAGCTGCCGGCCACACTGAGCAGCTTGAGCGCTTCGGCCGCCTGTACCGCGCCGACGATGCCCACCAGCGGTGCGAACACGCCCATGGTGGCGCAGCGGGTTTCCTCGAAGGCGTCGTCCGGCGGGAAGACGCAGGCGTAGCAGGGGGAAGCGGCGGAGCGCGGGTCGTAGACCGTGATCTGACCGTCGAAGCGGATGGCGGCGCCCGACACCAGCGGCTTGCGATGCTTCACGCAGGCTGCATTGATAAGGTGGCGGGTGGCGAAGTTGTCGCAGCAGTCCAGTACCACGTCGGCTTGCGCCACCAGCGTGTCGAGCAGCGCCGCATCGGCGCGTGCCATCACCGGCGTGACGCGGACCTCGGGGTTGATGGCGGCCACCGCCTGCACGATGGAGTCGACCTTGGGGCTACCGACACGGTCCAGGGTGTGTGCGACCTGGCGTTGCAGGTTGGTAACGTCGACCGTGTCGTGGTCGACCACGGTGAGGCGGCCGATGCCGGCCGAGCCGAGGTAAAGCGCCACCGGCGAGCCGAGGCCGCCGGCGCCGATGACCAGCGCGTGGCCGTCGAGGATGCGCTGCTGGCCTTCGATGCCGATCTCTTCGAGCAGGATGTGTCTCGAGTAGCGTAAGAGTTGATCGTCCGTCATAGAGGGTGCACCCCTGAGGCGCTGCGCGCCTTCCCCTCGGGGGGACGCCCCCAGTGGCCCGGCCAAGCCGGTTCCACGGGAGCCCGCGCCTGGAACCTTGGCCGTGTCATAGGTCGCTGGCTCGCGCTCAGTTCTCCCTGCTCTCTTCCTTGCGCTCGGTCAGGGTTTTGCTGGCGAGCACCGGCAAGCCCTTGAGCTTGTTCAAAGCCTGGGTCAGCTGGAAGTCCTTGTCGCTGCCGAACTCGGGCAGCCGGCGCTCCTGCGGCGGCTTTTTCGCCTCCTCTTCCAGCTTCTTCATGGCCTCATCGCGTGCTTTCTCGCGCGCCGGATCTTTCTGCTCGGCGCTCTGGCCGTTCGAGAGGTGCTTGTCGAGGTCGGCTTCGCGTGTGCGCAGGGCGGCAAACACATTGCCATCGGCGGTTTCGTCGATCATGACGTCGGGCACGATGCCGCGCGCCTGGATCGATTTGCCGCTGGGAGTGTAGTAGCGCGCAGTGGTGATCTTGAGCGCCGTGTCGGGGCCGAGCGGGCGCACGGTCTGCACCGAGCCCTTGCCGAAAGTCTGGCTGCCCATGACGGTGGCTCGCTTGTGGTCCTGCAGCGCGCCGGCCACGATCTCGCTGGCCGAAGCCGAGCCTTCGTTGACCAGCACCACCAGCGGCACGCTCTTGAGTGCGGCGGGCAGGCGCTTGAGCGGATCGCTGTTGCTGCGGCGCTGGTAGAACTCGGGCGCGGCCTTGTAGGTGAACTTGCTTTCGGCCAGTTGGCCGTTGGTCGAGACCACCGTGACGTTTTCCGGCAGGAAGGCCGCCGAGATGGCGACTGCGGCATCGAGCAGGCCACCGGGGTCATTGCGCAGGTCGAGCACCAGGCCCTTGAGGCCAGGGTCCTGCTTGTAGAGCTCGTCGACCTTGCGCGCAAAATCATCGACCGTGCGTTCCTGGAACTGGCTCAGGCGGATCCAGGCATAACCGGGTTCGATCAGCTTGGCCTTGACCGACTGCGTCTTGATTTCTTCGCGCGTGATGGTGACGGCAAAGGTGCGGTTCTCGTCCTTGCGGAAGATGGTGAGGATGACCTTGGTGTTGGGCTCGCCGCGCATGCGCTTGACAGCTTCGTTCAGCGACAGACCCTTGACGGCGGTGTCGTCGACCTTGGTGATCAGGTCATTGGTCTTGAGGCCGGCGCGGTAGGCAGGCGAACCCTCGATCGGCGAGACCACCTTGACCAGGCCGTCCTCCTGCGTGATCTCGATGCCGACACCGACGAACTTGCCGGTGGTGCCTTCGCGGAATTCCTTGAACGACTTCTTGTCGAAGTATTGGGAATGCGGGTCGAGACTGGACACCATGCCGGAGATGGCATCGGTGATGAGCTTCTTTTCGTCCACCGGCTCGACGTAGTCGGTCTTGACCATACCGAAAACCGCCGCCAGCTGCTGCAACTCTTCCAGTGGCAGCGGCATCAGTGCGCTGCGCGCCATGGTCTGCAGCGAGACCGTGGTCAGGGCGCCAGCGACCACACCCAGCGAAATCCAACCTGCAATCTTGAGTTTCTGACCCATAAATATTCCCTCACCGATCAATATACACGGTTGGACGCACCTCAGCCGCCGGGGTTCCCGGCGGCTGAGGTGCAAAAACCTTGTTTTTGCCGGCTCTTTACCTGGGATCGCTTTGTCCCGGATCAAGAGCGCGGCTGGTCAGGCCTTGCCCTGGGCTGCCACGGCGGCGGCGGCTTTAGCGGCGGCTTCGGCATCGCCCAGGTAGTAGTGGCGGATCGGCTTGAGGTCCGCATCGAGCTCGTACACCAGCGGAATGCCGTTGGGGATGTTCAGGCCGACGATGTCCTGGTCGGAGATGTTGTCCAGGTACTTGACCAGGGCGCGGATCGAGTTGCCATGCGCGGCGACCACGATGCGCTTGCCCGACTTGATGGCCGGGGCCATGGTCTCGTTCCAGAACGGCAGCACGCGCGCCACCGTGTCCTTCAGGCACTCCGTCAGCGGCACGTCCGACGCCGGCAGGCCGGCGTAACGCGGATCGCTGCGCTCGCTGCGCGGATCGGTCGGCTCCAGCGCCGGCGGCGGGGTGTCGTAGCTGCGGCGCCAGACCAGCACCTGCGCGTCGCCGTACTGCTTGGCCATGGCGGCCTTGTCCAGGCCCTGCAGGGCGCCATAGTGGCGCTCGTTGAGGCGCCAGCTTTTCACCACCGGCAGCCAGGTGCGATCCATCTCGTCAAGGCAATACCACAGGGTGTGGATGGCACGCTTGAGCACACTGGTGAAGGCCAGGTCGAAGTCATAGCCTTCGGCCTTGAGCAGCTTGCCGGCCGACATGGCTTGGCTGACGCCGGTGGGTGTGAGGTCGACATCGGTCCAGCCGGTGAAGCGGTTTTCCAGATTCCAGGTCGATTCGCCATGGCGGATGAGCACGAGTTTGTACATGGTGTTGGCAGGTTCCAGGAGCGGTTGACGGAGGCAGGCCGGGGTCAAAAATCCCCCGTTCTGCAGCAAATAACCCACCATTCTAAAATCCGAAGCTTTGAAGTTGCCAAAACAAGGAACAAAGTGAAATTTATTCTCGACAACTGGATGCTGATCACCGTGGCGCTGACCTCCGGGGCCCTGCTGCTGTGGCCGGCCGTGCGCGGTGCCGCCGGCGGCTCTCTGACGGCCAATGGCGCCGTGCAGCTCATCAACCAGGAAAAGGCGGTGGTGATCGACGTCTGCGAGGCATCGGAGTATGCCGCCGGCCATGTCAGCGGTGCCAGGCACATTCCGCTGGCCCAGTTGGCCAGCAAGCTGCCCGAGGTGGTGAAGAACAAGGAATTGCCGGTGATTTTTGTCTGCCAGAGTGGCATGCGTTCCAGCAGTGCCACGCGCATTGCCAAGGGGCTGGGCTACCAGAAGGCCCAGTCGCTCGGCGGCGGCCTGTCCAGCTGGCGTGCGGCCAACCTGCCGGTGGCAAAAGGCTGACCAGGGGCGGATTCAGCCCTTCTGTATTTCAATTTCGATGGGAAACAAGCCATGCAAGCTGTGAAGATGTACACCACTGCGGTCTGCCCTTATTGCGTGCGCGCCAAGCAGATCCTCAAATCCAAGGGCGTCGAGCAGATCGAGGAGATTCGCATCGACAGCGATCCGGCGGCCCGCAACAGCATGATGGAAATCACCGGCCGCCGCACCGTGCCACAGATCTTCATCGGCAGCACGCACGTCGGCGGCTGCGACGACCTGGTGGCATTGGATGCCCAGGGCGGCCTGCTGCCGCTGTTGAACGCCGCCTGAGCCGGAGATGGTTTCGCCGCCGGGCTGTCCCAAGGCGAAACGCGGCCCCCCTCGGGGGGCAGTGACCCACACGCAGTGGGCGAGCGTGGGGGCAACACCCACGGCACCTGACATAATCCCGCCATCCCGATCGTGAGCCCGCTTCGGCGTTGTCCCGGGCGGGCTTTGTTGTTTTGATCCGAATTCCCGACCTGAAAGCAAGCCATGGCTGACATGCAAGAACCCGTTTTCCAGATCCAGCGCGTTTACCTCAAGGAGGCCTCGCTGGAGCAGCCCAATTCGCCCGGCATCCTGCTGCAGCAGGAACAGCCGGCGGTGGACATCCAGCTCGGCGTCGAAGCCACGCCCGTGGCCGACGGCGTTTACGAGGTGGTGGTGACGGCCACGGTGCATACCAAGGTGCTGGACAAGACGGTGTTCCTGGTCGAGGCCAAGCAGGCCGGCATTTTCGAGATCCGCAACCTGCCGGACGACCAGATGGGCCCGATCATGGGCATCGCCTGCCCGCAGATCGTCTACCCCTACCTGCGCGGCAACGTCGCAGACCTGGTGCAGCGCGCCGGTTTCCCGCCCGTGCATCTGTCGGAAATCAACTTCCAGGCCATGTACGAGCAGCAACAGCAGGCGCAGGCCAGCGAGATCCAGGTTCAATAAGAAATCGGGCTGTTGCCATCGTTGAATAAGCGCATAGCGCTATGAAAATCATAGTAATCGGTGCGGGCGCCTGGGGCACGGCGGTGGCCATGAGCGCCAGCCAGAACCCGCTGGTCTCGCATGCGGTGACGCTGTGGGCGCGCGATCCGGCGCAGGCGGCTGCCATGCAGGCCGGGCGGGTCAACGAGCGTTACCTGCCGGGGCTGCCTCTGCCCGAGACACTGCGCGTGATCAACGGCCCGGCCAGTGAGCTGGCGACGACGGTACAGGGGCAGGACCTGGTCATCATTGCCACGCCCATGGCTGGCCTGCGTTCCGTGCTGCAGCAGATCCGCGATTTCAGGCAGCCGGTGGCCTGGCTGTGCAAGGGCTTCGAGTCCGCCGTGTCCGGTGCGCCGGGGTTGCTGGCCCACGAGATCCAGACGCAAATTGCGCCGGAACTGATCGCGGGCGTGCTCAGCGGCCCGAGCTTTGCGCAGGAGGTGGCGCGCGGCCAGCCCACTGCGCTGGTGGCCGCCAGCCGCCATGCCAGCGTGCGCGAGCGGCTGGTGCAGGCCTTTCACAGCCCGACACTGCGCGTCTATGCCAACGATGACATCGTCGGTGTCGAGGTTGGCGGTGCCGTCAAGAACGTGCTGGCGATTGCGACGGGCCTGTGCGACGGCCTGAATCTGGGGCTCAATGCCCGGGCCGCACTGATCACGCGAGGCCTGGCCGAGATGACGCGGCTGGGGCTGGCGCTGGGTGCCAAGGCCGAGAGCTTCATGGGGCTGTCAGGCCTGGGCGATCTGGTGCTGACCGCCACCGGCGACCTCAGCCGCAACCGCAAGGTTGGCTTGCTGCTGGCACAGGGACAGACCCTGCAGGAGGCGGTGGCCTCGCTCGGCCATGTGGCCGAAGGCGTTTATTGCGCCCGCACCGTGGTGCAGCGGGCACAGAGCCTGGGTGTCGAGATGCCGATCGCCCAGGCGGTCGTGGCCCTGCTCGACGGCCGCATGCAGCCCGCACAGGCCGTTGCCGCCCTGATGGGACGCGACCCAACGCAAGAGATTTGATCGCTCGCTGAACGTACGGCGCCGCGCAGAGCAGTTCCTTCGCGGAACGCCGTGGAACCGGCTTTACCGGGCCACTGGCGTTGCCCCCTGCAAGGGGGGGCGGAGAGCACATCGTGCGCGCAGCCTGGGGGTGTTACCCAATCTTCGCGGCAATGTGGGCCAGCGCCTCTTCCACCTGATCGACCAGGATCAGGCACAGATCGTCCTCACACAGCTTGCCCATGGCCAGGTCGATGGCCAGAAACTCGCCATGAACTTCCTGCATCTCGCGCGTGCGTTTTGCACCCGTCAGACCTTCACGCAGCAGGGCCAGCACCTCGCCATCGGCGCGGCCGCGCTGACAGGCGTCCTGGTAGAGAATCACTTCATCGAAGGCATCGCCCAGGATGCGCGTCTGCTCACGGATGTCCTCGTCGCGCCGGTCGCCGGCGCCGCTGATGACGACCGTGCGCCGTTTGGCCGGCATGGCTTCCACGGCGCGCACCAGGGCCAGCATGGCGTCCGGGTTGTGGCCGTAATCGGCAATGACCGTGGCGCCACGGTAATGGAACAGGTTGAAGCGGCCTTGCGCGTTGTCGCTGTCATTGACAAAGCTGGCCAAGCCCTGGCGGACGATGTCCCAATCGAGTCCGAGGCCCCAGACGGCTGCCACCGCTGCCATCACGTTCTCCACCTGGAAGCTGATGGTGCCGTTCAGCGTGAGCGGGATGTCGGTCAGCGCAATCCGGTGCAAGGATGTGCCCTCGGCCGCCACCAAGTGACCATCTTCGACATAGACGGCTCGGCGTCCCTGCGCCAGGTGGGTGGCCATGACCGGGTGGTTGCGGTCCATGGCAAAGAAGGTCACGGCGCCGCGGCAGTGGGTGGCCATGGCGGCGACGATCGGGTCAGCCGCGTTGAGCACGGCCATGCCCTTGTCGGCGATGTTCTGCACGATGACGCGCTTGAGCACTGCCAGGTCTTCCACCGTGGTGATGTAGTTCAGGCCGAGGTGGTCGCCGCTGCCGACGTTGGTGACCACCGCGACATCACAGCGGTCGAAGGCCAGGCCTTCACGCAGCATGCCGCCGCGTGCCGTCTCCAGCACGGCGGCATCCACGTCGGGGTGCTGCAGCACGCTGCGAGCGCTCTTGGGGCCGCTGCAGTCGCCGGTGTCGATGCGCTCGCCGTCGATGTAGACGCCGTCGGTGCTGGTCATGCCCACGCACAGACCTTTTTGCGTCAACAGATGGGCGATCAGGCGCACCGTGGTGGTTTTGCCGTTGGTGCCGGTCACGGCCACCAGCGGAATGCGGCCGTTCTCGCCTTCGGGGAACATGGTGGAGATGATGGCCTCGCCGACCGGCCGGCCCTTGCCGAAGGACGGCGACAGGTGCATGCGCAGCCCCGGCGCGGCATTGACCTCGACCACGCCGCCGCCGGTCTCTTCGAGCGGGTGCAGGATGCTGTCGGCCACCACATCCACGCCGCAGATGTCGAGCCCCACCATCTTTGCGGCGGCCACGGCGCGTTGCGCGACCTCGGGGTGGACGTCGTCGGTGACGTCGGTGGCCGCACCACCGGTGGACAGGTTGGCGTTGTGGCGCAGGGTGACGCGGCGGCCGTTGGCCGGCACCGAGTCGGCATGCATGCCCTGGCCAGCCAGGCAGGCCAGGGCAATGTCGTCGAAGCGGATCTTGGTCAGCGAGGTGGCATGGCCGGAGCCGCGGCGAGGGTCCTTGTTGACCTCTTCCACCAGTTCACGCACGCTGTGCAGACCATCACCCACCACGCTGGGCGGGTCGCGCCGCGCGGCAGCCACCAGCTTGTTGCCCACCACCAGCAGGCGGAAGTCGTTGCCCGGCAGATAACGCTCGACCAGGATCTCGTCGTCATACTCTTCGGCCGCCGCATAGGCAGTCAGGAGCTGTTCATGGGTGGTGATGTTGACGGTGACGCCCTTGCCCTGGTTGCCGTTCTTGGGCTTGACCACCACCGGCAGGCCGATCTCGCGCGCGGCCTTCCAGGCTTCTTCGGGCGAGGTGACCTCGAAACCCTGCGGCACCGGCACGCCGGCGGCCGCCAGCAGCTTCTTGGTCAGCTGCTTGTCCTGGGCGATGGACTCGGCAATGGCGCTGGTGACGTCCATCTCGGCGGCCTGAATGCGGCGCTGTTTGCTGCCCCAGCCAAACTGGATCATGCTGCCTGAGGTCATGCGGCGGTAGGGGATGCCGCGTGCCACTGCCGCGTCGGCGATCGAGCCGGTGCTGGGGCCCAGGCGAACGTCTTCGTCGAGTTCGCGCAGTTGCTCCAGGGCCTGTTCCAGATCGAAGGGCGTGTCGTCCAGCGCGGCCTGGCACAGGCGCTGCGCCAGTTCCATCGCCAGGCGGCCAACTTCCTCTTGGGTGTACTCGACCACCACCTGGTACACGCCCGGCTCGGACGTCACGGTGGTGCGGCTGAAGGTGACCGGGCAGCCGGCCTGGGCCTGCAGGCTGAGGGCGGCAATCTCCAGCACATGGGCCAGCGGGGCGGTGGTTTCGTGACCGGTCGGGGTCAGCGGCTGGATTTGCGGGAAGCGGGCCCGCAGCCGCACGCCGAAGCCGCTGCGCGTCTGGAGTTCGCGCTCGGCCGGCGTGCAACTCACGATGGCCTCGATCGCCGTGTGATGGCTCCACAGGTTGGGGCCGCGCAGCGCGCGGATGCGGGAGACTTCCATGGGTCAGTAGCTCTTCTTCGGAGTCGGGTTGAAAGTGCGCAGGCCGGCACCGATCAGTTCGGGCGCGATGCCCAGGGCCCAGGCGGCGGCCACGGCCGCCATCACCATCTCGGGCTTTTCGGCCTTGGTCGGGGCCAGCGAGTCGAGCGGAATCTGGCTCACTTCATCCTCGCCCTGGGCCAGCACGATCTGTCGCTCGCGCAGGAACACCGCGCGACTGCCGCTGGCGCGATGGCTGGCAATCGCGTCCAGGGTCGCATCGAGGCCGTAGAAGATGACCTTGCCGTCGCACAGCTCGGCCAGCTTGACGACCTGCGGATCGGCCGCATTGAGCACGGCGGTACCGCTGGGCAGCACCACATCGACCTGGGTGCGCACCACGTTGTAAAGGCGGTCGGCATCGTCGATGTAGAAATCGGTCAGCTCTTCGAAGCTGCCGATGTCGGTCACCACGCCGACCGCACAGCGGTCATAGGCCAGGCCTTCGCCAAGGATGGCGCGGTGGGTGTGTTCGAAGACGGCTGCTTCCACCGAGCGGTTGATCAACAGGCGCTGGCCGGCATCCCAGTGGGTGCTGTCGTGCGCATCCACCTGGCGCGCACCGAGGTAGAAGCCGTCCTGGCAGGCCAGTCCGACCTGGGTGCCGTTGATGTGCAGCAGCCAGGCCACCAGACGGGCGATGCGCGTGGTGTGCTGGGTGCCGGTGATGCCGACGATCGGGATGCGCCCCTGTTCCTCCCCCGGGAAGAGGTGCTCGACGATGGCCTGGCCGACGTTGCGCGGCTCGCCTTCGGCTGGTTTGAGGTGCATCAGCAGGCCCGGGCCGGCATTGACCTCGATGATGGCGCCATCCTGCTCCTGCAGCGGGCGGCCGATGTCCTGGGCCACCAGGTCGATGCCGGCGATGTCCAGCCCGACCACGCGGGCCGCCAGCGCGGCGGCACGCGCCACCTGGGGGTGCACCAGATCCGTGACGTCGTAAGCCAGGTCGCCGTGGCGCTTGAGCAGGACCACCTGGCCGGCGGTGGGCACCGAATCGCCGTGCAGGCCCTGGCGCTCCAGTTCCAGCTGGGCGATCGGCTCCTTGTCCAGCACCAGCGGCTCGAGCGGGAATTCTTCTTCGACGCCGCAGCGCGGATCGCTGTTGATCTGGCTTTCAATCAACTGGCGGATGGTGGACTGGCCGTCGCCGGTGACGGTCTGCATCTTGCCGCGCGTGGCAGCCACGACGCGCTTGCCGACCACCAGCAGGCGGTGGGCGTCGCCGCGGATGAACTTCTCCACCAGCACGCCGTTGCCTTCGGCATCGGCCGCCGCATAGGCCTTCTCGATCTGCTCCCGGGTGGTGAGGTCGGTGAAGACACCGCGGCCATGGTTGGCGTCGGTCGGCTTGACCACCACCGGCAGGCCGATGTCCTGCGCCGCTTCCCAGGCCGCTTGCGGGCTGTCGACCTCCTGGCCTTCGGGCACCGGCACGCCGCAGGTCTGCAGCATGCTCTTGGTCATGTGCTTGTCGCTGGCAATGCTTTCGGCAATGGCGCTGGTGCGGTCGGTTTCGGCGGTCCAGATGCGGTGCTGGCGGATGCCGTAGCCCAGCTGGACCAGGTTGCCTTCGGTCAGACGGATGTGGGGAATGCGGCGGTCGGTGGCCGCGTCGACGATGTTGGCCGTGCTCGGCCCCAGGCAGAGCTTGTCGCACAACTCGCGCAACTGGTGCACCGTGGCGGCGACATCAAAGGGGCGGTCCTCGATGGCGGCCATGACCAGATCGCGGCCGGCTTCCAGGGCGGCACGGCCCACGTCCTCCTGCCGGGTGCGGAAGGCCAGTTTGTAGATGCCGTGGGCCGAGGTCATGCGGGCCTTGCCGAAACCGGTCTGCATGCCGGCCAGGTTCTGCAACTCCAGCACCACATGTTCGAGGATGTGCGCCGCCCAAGTGCCTTCGCGCAGGCGTTCCAGGAAGCCGCCCGGCCTCCCCACACCACAGCGGTGTTCTGCCAGGGTGGGCAACATGGCGGTCAAACGCTCGTAGAATCCGGGGATGGTGTTGGAGGGGTAGTGTTCCAGCTCGCCGATATCGACCCAGGCTTCGATCACCGGACGGTAGGTCCAGATGTTGGGACCACGCAAATGGGTGACCCGCAGGAATTGAATGTTTTTCGTTGTCATGAATCTAAGCAGGTCTGGCAATCAAGCACCGCGGGCGGTTTCCTGGTTTGCATGAACTGACCCTGGTATCGGCACAGTCGTATCCCAACAATCACTTCAAAAAAACGGCACCCATCGTATATCGTCAAGTCAATTGCGTACCGCGAAAGACCCTGGCCCAGCGATCAACCACCAACCTGCTCAACCCACTCTGGACTCCATGACAAACCATCACCCGGCTGCAGGCGAATTATCAATCAATGAAATCCCGGCTGATTGGCGTCAGGAGGCAAGATCGCTTCTCCAACCCGGAGAGAACGTTTTAGCCGTGCTGGAGGTTGACCTCGACACCCAACTTCGTTTCGTTCGCGGGCTGGTGGCGGTGACCGACCGGCGCCTGCTCAGCCGTTCCCACGGGGAGGCCGGCTGGCAGACATGGGATTATCGGTCCGGTTTGGTACTGAATCACCACGACCATGCGGGCGTCGGGCACCTGGATCTGGTCGATCCGTCCGGCCTCTTGGCCAGCTGGCGCTTCACCCTCGGCCAGAACCTGCAGGCGATCCGGGTCTACGACCAGTTCCGCCTCCAGCTGGAGAGCCACCTCAGCGGCCGGCCGGTGATCGAGCCGCCGGCCCACATCTGTCCCAGCTGCAAGGCACCGCTGGCCCCGGATCAGGACGAGTGCCCGATCTGCACCAAGGTCATCCATACTCCGCCGTCGACCTGGACCCTGTTCCGGCTCTGGCGCTTTGCCCGGCCCTACCGTGTCCAGTTGTTCTGGGGGTTTGCGCTCACTCTGTTGGGAACGGCAGCCAGTCTAGTGCCGCCCTATCTCACCATGCCGCTGATGGATGAGGTGCTGATCCCGTTCCAGAACGGACAGCAGATCGATCCCATGCTGGTGGCGCTCTACCTGGGCGGTCTGTTCGGCTCGGCCTTGCTGGCCTGGGTGCTGACCTGGGCACGTACCTACATCCTGGCCCTGGTGTCCGAGCGCATTGGCGCCGATCTGCGCACCACCACCTATGACCACTTGCTGAACCTCTCGCTCGAGTATTTCGGCGGCAAGCGCACCGGTGACCTGATGGCGCGTATCGGCAGCGAGACCGACCGCATCTGCGTCTTCCTCTCGCTGCACCTGCTGGACTTCGCCACCGATGTGCTGATGCTGGCGATGACGGCCGCCATCCTGTTTTCCATCAATCCCTGGCTGGCGCTGGTGACGCTGCTGCCGTTGCCCATCATCATCTGGATGATCCACGCGGTGCGCGACCGGCTCAAGACCGGCTTCGAGAAAATCGACCGCGTCTGGTCCGAGGTCACCAGCGTGCTGGCCGACACCATTCCCGGCATCCGCGTGGTCAAGGCCTTTGCCCAGGAAAAGCGCGAGTCCAGGCGCTTCCATGATGCCAATCGCCACAACCTTACGGTTAACGACAAGCTCAACCGCGTCTGGTCGCTGTTCACGCCCAGCGTGTCCTTCCTCACCGAGGTCGGCCTGCTGGTGGTCTGGGCCTTCGGCGTCTGGCTGGTGGCGCACGAGCAGATCACGGTGGGTGTGCTGACGGCTTTCATCGCCTACATCAGCCGCTTCTATGGCCGGCTCGACTCCATGAGCCGCATCGTGTCGTGGACCGAAAAGTCGGCCTCCGCGGCGAAGCGCATCTTCGACATCCTGGATCATGTCTCCAGCGTGCCGGAGCCGGCGCAGCCGGTGCACCTGGATCATGTGACGGGGCGCATCGAGGTGCGCGACGTCGGTTTCCGCTACGGTAACCGTGAAGTCAACCGCGGCATCAACCTGACGATCGAACCCGGCCAGATGGTCGGCCTGGTCGGCCACAGCGGTTCCGGCAAGAGCACGCTGGTCAACCTGATCTGCCGCTTCTACGATGTGTCGGAGGGCAGTATCCGTGTCGACGGCGTCGACATTCGCGCGTTGCCGGTGGCCGAATACCGGCGCAACATCGGTCTGGTGCTGCAGGAGCCCTTCCTCTTCTTCGGCACCATTGCCGACAACATTGCCTACGGCCGGCCTGATGCGACGCGCGAGGAAATCATTGCCGCTGCGCGTGCCGCTCACGCTCACGAGTTCATCCTGCGTCTGGCGCAGGGTTACGACTCCATGGTAGGCGAGCGCGGCCAGGGTCTGTCGGGCGGCGAGCGCCAGCGCATCTCGATCGCGCGGGCCCTGCTGATCGACCCGCGCATCCTGATCCTGGACGAGGCCACCGCCTCGGTCGACTCCGAAACCGAAAAAGAAATTCAGAAGGCGCTGGAAAACCTAGTGCAGGGGCGCACCACCATCGCCATCGCGCACCGTCTCTCCACCTTGCAGCGCGCCGACCGGCTGGTGGTGCTCGACCGCGGCCAGGTGGTGGAAGAGGGGACGCACGACGAACTCATGGCCAAAGAGGGTGCCTACTACGGCCTGTACCAGGCGCAGGCCCGCAACATGGACGTGGACATGGACGATACCGTGGAAGCCTCCGTTGACGACAAGAAGGACGATGCCAAATGAACGCCAGCTCCAACCTCGGTCAGCCGGCCAATGCCTTTGAGCTCAGTCGCAACAGCTTCGGCAAGCTGGTGCTGACCACGCCGGACGGCCAGACCCATGAAGATGTGGTGCCGGTACGCGCCTTCCCGATCCAGTCGCCCGACCGCGGGATTTCCCTGCTCGACAGCGGCGGGCATGAGGTGGCCTGGGTCGATGCCCTGGCCGATGTGCCGCAGCCGGCGCAGGGGTTGATTCGCGAAGCACTCGGCGGGCGCGAGTTCATGCCTGAAATCCAGGCCATCCTGAGCGTGACCAGCTTTGCGACACCCTGTACCTGGCAGGTGCTGACGGATCGCGGTGAAACGAATTTCGTGCTGCGCGGTGACGAGGACATCCGCCGTCTGGCCGGCAACACCTTGCTGGTGACCGACTCGCATGGCATCTATTTCCTGATCCGTGACCTGACGGCCTTGAGCCGGGACAGCCGCAAAATCCTCGACCGTTTCATGTGAGTCGTTTTCCCCTTGGGTCCGCTGTATGAATCCTGTTCTTGACTATTCCGAGTCCATGCTGCGCGAACTGGCGCAGTCCGATGTGGCCCGCGCCTTGCAGGAGGACGTGGGTCAGGGTGACCTCACCGCCGGCCTGATCGACCCCGCGCGCCAGGCGCGTGCCCGCGTGCTGGCACGTGAGTCCGCCGTGATCTGCGGTGTGCCCTGGGTCGAGGCCACGTTGAAAAAGATGGTTCCCGAAGCCAAACTCACCTGGCATGTGCGCGACGGCCAGCGTTGCGCGCCGGATCAGGTGGTGCTGGAGATCGCCGGCCCGGCCCGTGGCCTGCTGACCGCCGAACGCACCCTGCTCAATTTTCTGCAACTGCTCAGCGCGGTCGCCACGCACACCGCCACCTATGTGCAGGCGGTGCAGGGCGTGCCCGGCAACCGGGCCCAGATCGTTGATACGCGCAAGACCCTGCCAGGGCTGCGCCTGGCGCAGAAATACGCCGTGTGCACCGGCGGCGGCACCAACCATCGCATCGGCCTGTATGACGCGGTGCTGATCAAGGAAAACCACATCGCTGCAGCCGGCGGCGTGACGGCCGTACTGCAGCGGGCTGCTGCGGTGGCGCCCAGCGCCAAGTTCGTCGAGATCGAGGTCGAGACCCTGGCGCAGCTGGCGGAAGCCCTGGCCGCCGGCGCCACCATGGTGCTGCTCGACAACATGAGCCTGGACATGCTGCGCGAGGCCGTGCGCCTGAACGCCGGACGCGCGATTCTGGAGGTGTCGGGTGGCGTGAACCTGGCCACCGTGCGTGACATTGCCGCCACCGGGGTCGACCGCATCTCCATTGGCGCCCTGACCAAGGACGTCAAGGCGATTGATTTTTCCATGCGCTTCGAGGAATTGTGATGACTGCCCCCGCCACGGTGATTGATGTCGAATACGAGCAACCGGCCTGTGCCACGCGCCACGCCTGGGCGCGTGTGCCGGTGGAACCGGGACCGGCCGAGCGCGCCGCGCTGAAAGACAAGATCCGTCGCCTGCTGAAAGAGAAGAACGCCGTCATGGTGTCGCACTACTACGTGCACCCCGACCTGCAGGACCTGGCCGAGGAAACCGGCGGCATCGTCAGCGACTCGCTGGAGATGGCGCGTTTTGGCCGCGACCATGCCGCGCAGACGCTGGTGGTCTCGGGGGTGCGTTTCATGGGCGAGACAGCCAAGATCCTCAGCCCGGAAAAACGCATTCTGATGCCAGATCTGGACGCCACCTGCTCGCTCGACCTCGGCTGCCCGATTGCCGAGTTCAACGCCTTCTGTGATGCCCATCCGGATCGCACCGTGGTGGTCTATGCCAACACCAGTGCCGCAGTGAAGGCGCGTTCCGACTGGCTGGTGACTTCCAGCTGCGCGCTCGACATCGTGCGGGCGCTCAAGGACAAGGGCCAGAAGATCCTGTGGGCGCCCGACAAGCACCTGGGCGGCTACATCCAGCGTGAGACCGGCGCCGACATGGTGATGTGGAATGGCTCATGCATCGTGCACGACGAGTTCAAGGCTTTCGAGCTGGAAGAACTGATGAAGGAGCATCCGAAGGCCAAGGTACTGGTACATCCGGAGTCGCCGGCCGAAGTGATTGCGCTGGCCGATGCCGTGGGCTCCACCTCCGGCATCCTCAAGGCCGCGCACGACATGGATGCGCCCGAGTTCATCGTCGCCACCGACAAGGGCATGATGCACAAGCTGCGCACGCTCAACCCGGGCAAGACCTTCATCGAGGCCCCCACCGCCGGCAACAGCGCCACCTGCAAGAGCTGCGCACATTGCCCCTGGATGGCCATGAACAGCCTGGCCGGCGTGGCGCAGGTGTTGGAGAGCGGTGCCAACGAGATCCACGTTGATGCGGCACTGATCCCGCGTGCGCGTGTGCCGATCGACCGCATGCTGGCGTTCACTGCCGCCCTCAAGGCCGGCCAGCCGACCGGCGGGCTGGTGCCGAACATCGGGGCGGCGTGATTTAACACACCCCCAGGCTGCGGGCACTGCGTGTCCCTTCGCCACCCCCCTTGCAGGGGGCAACGCCAGTGGCCCGGCGGAGCCAGTTCCACGGCGTTTCCCGGTTTTGGGGCGGGTTCTCGAATCTGGTTTGTGATCGCCGGCTGGGCGTGGGCAGGTTTCAGCTGAGCAACTGCTCGGCCGGTACGTAGTCGTAGCCGAGCTGCCGGGCCACGGCTTCGTGTGTGACATGGCCGTTGGCCACGTTCAGGCCGTTTCTCAGATGGACGTCGTCCTGCATCGCCTGCTGCCAGCCCTTGCCGGCCAGGGCTAGCGCGTGCGGCAGCGTGGCGTTGTTGAGGGCGAAGGTGGACGTGCGTGCCACGTTGCCCGGCATGTTGGCCACGCAGTAATGCACCACGCCGTCCACCACAAAGGTTGGGTCGGCGTGGGTCGTGGGGTGCGAGGTTTCGAAGCAGCCGCCCTGGTCGATGGCCACGTCGACCACGACAGCGCCTTTTTTCATACGAGAGACCAGCGCGCGGCTCACCAGCTTGGGCGCTGTGGCACCGGCCACCAGCGCGCTGCCGATCACCAGTTCGGCATCCAGCACGGCGTCTTCAATGGCCTGTGCGCTGGCCTGCAGCGTGTTGATGCGATTACCGTACAGGGCATCAAGCGCGCGCAGCCGCTCCACGCCGCGGTTGAGCACGGTGACGCATGCGCCCATGCCGACCGCCATCTGCGCGGCGTTGGCGCCGACCGTGCCGGCGCCCAGGATCGCCACATGCGCGGCCGGGACGCCGGGTACGCCGCCCAGCAGCACGCCCATGCCGCCTTGCGACTTTTCCAGATGATGCGCCCCCACCTGTACCGCCATGCGGCCGGCCACCTCGCTCATGGGGGCCAGCAGCGGCAGCGTGCGGTTGGGGCCAGTGATGGTCTCGTAGGCAATGCACACCGCACCGGACTTGACGAGGGCGGCGGTCAGTGCCGGGTCCGGTGCCAGGTGCAGGTAGGTGTAGAGGATCTGTCCCGGGCGCAGCAACGGCAGCTCGGAGGGTTGTGGTTCCTTGACCTTGACGATCAGCTCGGCCCGCGCGAACACACTGGCGGCGTCGGGCAACAACGTGGCACCGGCGGCGCGGTAGTCGTCGTCGGCGAGGCCGATGGCGGCGCCAGCGCCGCTTTGGACCAGCACGCCATGGCCATGCGCTGTGAGCTCGCGCACGCTGGCCGGCGTCAGGCCGACGCGGTACTCGTGGTTCTTGATTTCCTGGGGGTTGCCGATCAGCATGGGAGCGCTCCTTGCGGTGTCTGGCTGAAAGCCGAGATTAGCCGAACAAAAGGCGTCGTGAAAGTGTGTTGCCTCAAGTTTTTGCTGGTGTTACCATGGTGACACTTTTGTTCAACGTCCTTGCCATGACCACCACCTCGCTCAAGCTTCCCGACGAACTCAAGGCCCAGGCCGCCGATGCGGCGCGCCGGCAAGGTGTGTCCGCGCACGCCTTCATGGTGGAGGCCATCCGCGCGGCCACGCTGGCAGCCGAGCAGCGCGCGCGCTTTGTAGCCGAGGCCAAGGCGGCGCGCAAGACCATGCTGAAAAGCGGTAGCGGGCATGACGCCGACGAGGTGCATGCCTATCTGCGCCAGCGCGCGGCGGGGCGCAAGACCGTCGCGCCGAAAGCCCAATCTTGGCAAGGCTGAGCTATTCGTCGCACGCGCTTCGTGATCTGGAGCGCTTGACGGACTTTCTGCTGGAGACCGATCCGCCGGCTGCTCTTCATACGGTCGAGCTGATCGAGGAGGCTGTCAACATTTTGCGGCACCATCCCGAAATCGGCCGTCCGGTGGAAGATGGTTTGCGCGAACTCGTGATCTCGCGCGGGCGTACCGGCTATGTGGCGCTGTACAGCTTCGAGGCGGCGTATGACGTTTGCCTGATTCTGGCGGTGAAACATCAGAAAGAGGTCGGGTATCCGCAAGAGTGAGCTCATATTGCTTTTACCATCCTCCAACTCGTGGCGGTGAGAAACAGGCGGAGAAGAGGGCGTGATGTTAAATATAAGGACCGACCCCGTTTCCGCGAGGGGTTGGTTAATGCCTTGCAGAACAAGGACTGGGCAAAATTTGCTCAGGGCTACAATGGTTCTGGATATAAAGCGAACCGGTACGATGAGAAAATTCTCAATGCGTACAAGAAGTTCAGTGGTCAGTGAGATCAAAATGAAGTTGGCGAAAACGGTAATGGGTGCGCTGATTGCGATGGTGAGCCTGAGCGCTCTTGCCAAGGATGACGGTTCTTCGCTTTGCAAGGCCGAAGAGAAAGTCTCTTCAGTTGCGCGGTGCGCGGCTCCAGCAAGCTCGTCGTCTCTCTGTGCGGCTCCAAGGTCGTGACGCGAGATGAGGGTTACGTCCAATACCGATTCGGCCGGCCTGGCAAGATCGAACTGGAGTTCCCGGCCAGCACGAAGGAGACGCAGCAGAGGTTCCGGTACGCCCACTACTCGCGATTTCAGGTCGATCGCTCGGAAGTGACGTTCGACATCAACAAACACAGCTACACCCTGTTCGACAGCTCGGAAGCCGACGAGAAGGCGGTCGAGCGTGTTCGCGGAATCTCGATCGCATTGTCCACGAAGGCAAAGCGCGAACTGCTTTGCGGTTCCAATGCGTCGGGGAGCTTGGCCGACCTGGAGCCGATCGCGACTTGCGACAAGGACAGCCCACTGAACATGGCCGGCTGCCCAGTGAAATAGAAGCAGGGAAATCGGGTCAGGCCTTACATTTGACGCGCCACCCCGACTTGTAGCCAAATCGCCATTTCCCCCTCGCCACGCATTTGGCGAAAGCTATTAAAACAATAGCAATCTGTCGGTCAACCTGACAGGGCGGAATCAAATTCAAGTGCAACACTAGCGAGAGTTTATTGGATGGTCTCAGGCGAATGCTCGAGCCTGCTGAGCCACTGTCCATAGACCTCCAGAGGCGTCAGCCAACCCAGTGTTTTGCGAGGCCGTCCATTCATCAGATCGGCAATTTCATC
>Ga0208633_100023_pt1 | contig 116365 bp, 113 predicted proteins | sample LakWasMet63_LOW9_2_FD_183895 | JGI IMG/M metagenome (GOLD analysis project Ga0208633, IMG submission 183895) | Freshwater sediment methanotrophic microbial communities from Lake Washington under simulated oxygen tension - Sediment Metagenome... | ecosystem: Environmental > Aquatic > Freshwater...
AAATGGCAAAAGAGAAATTTGAACGTACCAAGCCGCACGTCAACGTCGGCACCATTGGTCACGTGGACCATGGCAAGACCACGCTGACGGCGGCCATCACCACCGTGCTGGCAGCCAAGTTCGGCGGCGCCGCCAAGGCCTACGACCAGATTGATGCGGCCCCGGAAGAAAAAGCCCGCGGCATCACCATCAACACCGCCCACGTGGAATACGAAACGGCCAACCGCCACTACGCCCACGTTGACTGCCCCGGCCACGCCGACTACGTCAAGAACATGATCACCGGTGCTGCCCAGATGGACGGCGCCATCCTGGTGTGCTCGGCCGCTGACGGCCCGATGCCCCAGACCCGTGAGCACATCCTGCTGGCCCGTCAGGTCGGCGTGCCCTACATCATCGTCTTCCTGAACAAGTGCGACATGGTGGACGACGCCGAACTGCTCGAACTCGTTGAAATGGAAGTGCGCGAACTGCTCTCCAAGTACGACTTCCCCGGCGACGACACCCCCATCGTCCGCGGCTCCGCCAAGCTCGCCCTCGAAGGCGACAAGGGTGAACTGGGCGAACAAGCCATCATGAAGCTGGCCGACGCCCTGGACAGCTACATCCCCACCCCTGAGCGTGCCGTGGACGGCGCCTTCCTGATGCCGGTGGAAGACGTGTTCTCCATCTCCGGTCGTGGCACCGTGGTGACCGGCCGTGTCGAGCGCGGCATCGTCAAGGTCGGCGAAGAAATCGAAATCGTTGGTATCAAGGACACCCTGAAGACCACCTGCACCGGCGTGGAAATGTTCCGCAAGCTGCTGGACCAGGGTCAGGCTGGCGACAACGTCGGTATCCTGCTGCGCGGCACCAAGCGTGAAGAAGTCGAGCGCGGCCAGGTGCTGTGCAAGCCCGGCTCCATCAAGCCGCACACCCACTTCACCGGTGAGGTCTACGTGCTGAGCAAGGATGAAGGCGGCCGCCACACCCCCTTCTTCAACAACTACCGCCCGCAGTTCTACTTCCGTACCACGGACGTGACCGGCGCCATCGAGCTGCCCGAAGGCAAGGAAATGGTGATGCCTGGCGACAACGTGTCGATCACCGTCAAGCTGATCGCCCCGATCGCCATGGAAGAAGGCCTGCGCTTCGCTATCCGCGAAGGCGGCAAGACCGTGGGTGCCGGTGTGGTTGCCAAGATCATTGCGTAATGGTTTTGTAGGGGTATAGCTCAATTGGCAGAGCGTCGGTCTCCAAAACCGAAGGTTGTAGGTTCGATTCCTACTGCCCCTGCCACCTGATTCATCCATCAGGATGGGTTGAAAGCCCGCCATGACCATGGCGGGCTTCAGCGTCTAAGGGCGCTGCTGTTGATTGAGATGCAAACGCGCAAAATTGGGTAAACATGGCAACGTCACAAGTTGAAACGGTCGGTAGCGGGGCTGACAAGGTCAAGCTGGCGGTAGCAGTTGTCCTGCTGCTCGCAGGTCTGGTGGCCTTCTATCTGCTGGGCAAGCAGGGGGCTCTGATGCAATGGGCGGCCCTGCTTGCGGGTCTGGTTGCTGCTGTGGTGGTTTTCTTCTCGGCAGAGTCGGGGCGCCAGTTGCTGGCGTTCGGGCGCGATGCCTGGCGCGAAGTCGGCAAAGTGGTCTGGCCGGCGCGCAAGGAGGCCGTGCAGATGACGGCTTATGTGTTCGGTTTTGTGGTGCTGATGGCCTTGTTCCTCTGGCTCACCGATAAGACGCTCGAGTGGGTGTTCTACGATTTGATTCTGGGGTGGAAAAAATAATGACTGATGTTGTCGAGACTTCGGCCTCCCAGGTGCTGGCGGCCAAGCCGTCCAACCCGGACATGCGCTGGTATGTGGTCCATGCCTATTCCGGCATGGAGAAGGCGGTGGAGCGCAACATCATCGAGCGCATCAACCGTGCTGGCATGCAGGACAAGTTCGGCCGCATCCTCGTTCCGATGGAAGAGGTGGTCGAGATCAAGAACGGTCAAAAACGTACCACCGAGCGCAAGTTCTTCCCGGGATACGTGCTGGTCGAGATGATCATGGACGACGATAGTTGGCACCTGGTGAAGCACACCAACAAGGTGACGGGTTTTGTCGGTGGTGCCAAAAATCGTCCGGCACCGATCTCTGAAGAAGAGGTCATGAAGATCGTCAACCAGATGCAGGAAGGCTCGGACAAGCCGCGCCACAAGGTTGAATTTGTTGTGGGCGAGCTGGTGCGCGTCAAGGAAGGTCCTTTCACCGACTTCAATGGGTCGGTGGAAGAGGTCAATTACGAGAAGAACAAGCTGCGTGTGGCGGTGACGATCTTCGGTCGTTCGACGCCGGTGGAGCTCGAGTTCTCGCAGGTCGAGAAGACCTGAGTCAGCTGATTTTGTAATTTCGCGCTTTTCGACTCGGCGCGAATGAAAGAAGTGAGTCGTTAACCCCGGGGAGCTGCGGCAGATTGCCAAGGCGTTATGACCCGCAAGGAGAAAAGCATGGCGAAAAAAATCGTCGGTTTTATCAAGCTGCAAGTGCCGGCTGGTAAGGCCAATCCCTCGCCGCCGATTGGTCCCGCACTGGGCCAGCGCGGTTTGAACATCATGGAGTTCTGCAAGGCGTTCAACGCCCAGACCCAGGGCGTTGAGCCCGGTCTGCCGCTGCCGGTGGTGATCACCGCCTTCGCGGACAAGAGCTTCACCTTCATCATCAAGACGCCGCCTGCGACCGTCCTGATCAAGAAAGCCATCAAGCTCGACAAGGGCTCGTCCAAGCCGCACACGGACAAGGTCGGCAAGATCACCCGTGCCCAGCTGGAAGAAATCGCCAAGACCAAGATGAAGGACATGACGGCCGCCGATCTGGACGCCGCAGTTCGCACCATCGCTGGTTCTGCCCGTTCGATGGGCGTGAATGTGGAGGGCGTGTAAATGACCAAGCTCACCAAGAAACAGAAAGCCTTTGAAGGCAAGGTCGATAGCAACAAGCTGTACGCCCTGGCTGATGCCCTGAGCATCGTGAAGGAATGTGCCAACGCCAAGTTCGATGAGTCCATCGACGTGGCTGTGCAGCTCGGCATTGATGCCAAGAAGTCTGACCAAGTGGTGCGTGGCGCCGTCGTGCTGCCCAACGGCACCGGCAAGACCAAGCGCGTGGCCGTGTTCGCCCAGGGTGCCAAGGCTGAAGAAGCCAAGGCGGCTGGCGCCGACGTGGTTGGCATGGACGATCTGGCTGCCCAGGTCAAGGCTGGCGACATGCCTTTCGACGTGGTGATTGCTGCACCCGACGCGATGCGTGTCGTGGGTACGCTGGGCCAGATCCTGGGCCCGCGCGGCCTGATGCCGAATCCCAAGGTCGGTACGGTGACTCCTGATGTGGCCACGGCTGTGAAGAACGCCAAGGCAGGCCAGGTGCAGTTCCGTGTCGACAAGGCCGGTATCGTGCACAGCACCATTGGTCGTCGCTCCTTCGATACCGACAAGCTGCAGGGCAACCTGGCGGCATTGGTTGAGGCGCTGAACAAGGCCAAGCCGGCTTCGAGCAAGGGCGTGTATTTGCGTAAAGTGGCGGTGTCGTCCACGATGGGTGTCGGTGTCCGCGTGGACACCCAGACCATCGCGGCGTAATCGCAAAGATTTGGTCGGCTGGAGACAGCTGGCTAGAGTGGTGGGCCGCTCCTGTCGCAAGACGGGACGGGCCATCCAAGACCGTTGGTGTGCGAGTCGTCCCCGGACGAGGCTGCACTTAATCAGTGAGCTGTGGGGTTCGCCCCGGGGCTCTGCCAACGCAGATGGCGATCCCGCTGCAGATGGAATGAGTTCCGTAAACAGTTGGTCGCTGCAATGAGGCGTGCCCCAGGGAACAGTCCCGAAGGCACATTTTGAAGGAGTAGACCTTGAGTCTGAATCGCAGTGAGAAAGAAGCGGTCATCACCGAAGTGACCGACCTCGCCGCTAAAGCTCAAACGCTCGTGATGGCGGAATACCGTGGTATCACGGTCGCTGACATGACCAAGCTGCGCGCTACCGCCCGCAGCACGGGTGTGAGCCTGAGTGTTCTGAAGAACACCCTGGCCCGCCGTGCTGTGGCAGGCAGTTCGTTCGAGGTTGTGGCCGACCAGATGACCGGTCCGCTGATCTATGGCTTCTCTACCGATGCTGTGGCTGCTGCGAAAGTGGTGGCTGACTTCGCGAAAACCAACGACAAGCTGGTGATTCGTGGTGGTGCATACGGTGGCAAGGCCCTGGACGTGAACGGCGTCAAGCAGCTGGCAAGCATCCCGTCCAAGGAGGTTTTGCTGGCCCAGCTGTGTGGCTTGTTGATGTCGCCGATGTCCCGTACCGCCGTGGTGCTGGGTGCTCTGGCGGCCAAAAAAGGCGAAGCTGCTGCCGCTTGAGCGTGCAGCACACTTGTTAACCAATTGTTAGGAAATCAAAATGGCATTCGATAAAGACGCATTTTTGACCGCGCTCGACAGCATGACGGTCATGGAACTCAACGACCTGGTGAAAGCCATCGAAGAGAAGTTTGGCGTGAGCGCTGCCGCCATGGCTGCTCCGGCTGCTGCTGGCGCAGGCGCTGGTGCTGCTGCTGCTGAAGAAAAGACCGAATTCAACGTGATGCTGCTGGAAGCCGGCGCCAACAAGGTGTCGGTCATCAAGGCTGTGCGCGAAATCACCGGTCTGGGCCTGAAAGAAGCCAAGGACCTGGTGGACGGCGCTCCCAAGGCCGTCAAGGAAGCCATGCCGAAGGCTGACGCTGAAGCTGCCAAGAAGAAGCTGGAAGAAGCCGGCGCCAAGGCCGAACTCAAATAATTCGGCTTTGCTCGAAGGCTGGAGTGTCTGCAAGGGCCTCCAGCCTTTGGTGCTTACAGAGCGCACCCAAAAATCCCCTTCCAAGGGGGTTTTTGAGTGACTTCTGACCCGACTGCAGAAGACGCCTTGGTTCGGGCCGCGTGCAACGCGCGGCCGTCCGCCATTGGTTGGTAGCGGCCAACCACCAAGCCTGCTGGCGTGATGCCAGCGCGTCAGTCGCCAAAGACCTCATAGCCCGGAGATCTCATGGCTTATACCTACACCGAACGCAAGCGGATTCGCAAAAGTTTCGGCAGCCGCGACAGCGTGCTCGAAATCCCCTACCTCCTGCAGATGCAAAAGGACGCCTACACGGCTTTCCTGCAGGCTGATGTTGGCCCCAACAAACGCACCCCGGAAGGTCTTCAGGCTGCCTTTGAAGCGGCTTTCCCGATCGTCTCGCACAACGGTTTTGTCGAGATGAAGTTCCTCGAGTACAACCTGGCCAAGCCCGCGTTCGACGTGCGCGAGTGCCAGACTCGCGGTCTGACCTTTGCCTCGGCCGTGCGTGCCAAGGTGCAGCTCATCATTTACGACCGTGAATCTTCGACGCCTTCCAACAAGGTGGTCAAGGAAGTCAAGGAGCAAGAGGTCTACATGGGCGAAGTGCCGCTCATGACGACCAAGGGTTCGTTCATCATCAACGGCACGGAACGCGTGATCGTGTCGCAGCTGCACCGCTCGCCGGGCGTGTTCTTCGAGCACGACAAGGGCAAGACCCACAGCTCGGGCAAGCTGCTGTTCTCGGCTCGCATCATCCCCTACCGCGGCTCCTGGCTCGACTTCGAGTTCGACCCCAAGGATCTGCTGTACTTCCGTGTCGACCGTCGCCGCAAGATGCCGGTCACCATCCTGCTCAAGGCCATCGGCCTGAATCCGGAATCCATCCTGGCGAACTTCTTCGTCAACGACAACTTCCGTCTGATGGACAGCGGTGCGCAGATGGAATTCGTCGCCGAGCGCCTGCGTGGCGAAGTGGCGCGCTTCGACATCACCGACAAGAGCGGCAAGGTCATCGTTGCCAAGGACAAGCGCATCACCGCGCGCCACACGCGCGATCTGGAGCAGTCCGGCACCACCCACATCAGCGTGCCGGAAGATTTCCTGATCGGCCGCGTGGTGGCACGCAGCATTGTCGATGGCGATACCGGCGAGATCATCGCCAAGGCCAACGATGAGCTGACCGAAGCGCTCATGAAGAAGCTGCGCAGTGCCGGTGTGCAGGAACTGCAGTGCATCTACACCAACGAACTCGATCAGGGTGCCTACATCTCGCAGACCCTGCGCACCGACGAGACCACCGACGAGTTCGCCGCCCGCGTGGCCATCTACCGCATGATGCGCCCTGGCGAGCCGCCGACCGAAGATGCCGTGCAGGCCCTCTTCCAGCGTCTGTTCTACAACCCCGACACCTACGATCTGTCGCGCGTCGGTCGCATGAAGTTCAACGCCAAGATGGGCCGCTCCGATGCGACCGGTCCCATGGTGCTGACCAATGAGGACATCCTCGCCGTGGTGAAGATTCTGGTGGATCTGCGCAACGGCCGTGGTGAAGTCGATGACATCGACCACCTGGGCAACCGCCGCGTGCGTTGCGTTGGCGAACTGGCCGAAAACCAGTACCGTGCAGGCCTCGCTCGCATCGAGAAGGCTGTCAAGGAACGTCTGGGTCAGGCAGAACAAGAGCCGCTCATGCCGCACGACCTGATCAACTCCAAGCCGATTTCAGCGGCACTCAAGGAGTTCTTCGGTGCTTCGCAGCTGTCCCAGTTCATGGACCAGACCAATCCGCTGGCGGAAATCACGCACAAGCGTCGCGTCTCGGCCCTCGGCCCGGGCGGTCTGACGCGCGAGCGTGCCGGCTTCGAGGTTCGCGACGTTCACGTCACGCACTATGGCCGCGTCTGCCCGATCGAAACGCCGGAAGGCCCGAACATCGGCCTGATCAACTCGCTGGCACTGTATGCACGCCTGAACGAGTACGGTTTCATCGAGACGCCTTACCGCCGCGTGGTGGATGGCAAGGTGACCAACGAGATCGACTACCTGTCCGCCATTGAGGAAGGCAAATACGTCATCGCCCAGGCCAATGCGGCCCTGGACAAGGACGGCAAGCTGACCGGCGAACTGGTCTCGGCACGTGAAAAGGGTGACTCCATCCTGTGCGGCGCAGAGCGCATCCAGTACATGGACGTGTCGCCGGCGCAGATCGTGTCGGTGGCGGCTTCCCTGGTGCCGTTCCTGGAGCACGACGACGCCAACCGTGCGTTGATGGGCGCCAACATGTCGCGCCAGGCCGTGCCCGTGCTGCGCCCGGAGAAGCCGATGGTCGGCACCGGTATCGAGCGCGTGGCGGCGGTCGACTCCGGCACCGTGGTGACCGCCAACCGCGGTGGTGTGGTCGACTACGTCGATGCCACCCGTATCGTGGTGCGCGTCAACGACGCCGAGGCCGTGGCCGGTGAAGTCGGTGTGGACATCTACAACCTGATCAAGTACCAGCGTTCCAACCAGAACACCAACATCCACCAGCGCCCCATCGTCAAGAAGGGCGACAAGCTGGCCAAGGGTGACGTGATCGCCGACGGCGCATCGACCGACCTGGGCGAGATCGCCATCGGCCAGAACATGCTGATCGCCTTCATGCCGTGGAACGGCTACAACTTCGAGGACTCGATCCTGATCTCCGAGCGCGTGGTGGCCGATGACCGCTACACCTCGATCCACATCGAAGAACTCGTGGTGATGGCGCGCGACACCAAGCTCGGCGCCGAGGAAATCACGCGCGACATTCCGAACCTGAGCGAACAGCAGCTCAACCGTCTGGACGAATCCGGCATCATCTACGTCGGCGCAGAAGTGCTGCCCGGCGATGTGCTGGTGGGCAAGGTCACGCCCAAGGGCGAAACCACGCTGACGCCAGAAGAGAAGCTGCTGCGCGCCATCTTCGGCGAGAAGGCCAGCGACGTGAAGGACACCTCGCTGCGCGTGGACCAGGGCTCGCAAGGCACCGTGATCGACGTGCAGGTGTTCACCCGCGAAGGCATCCAGCGCGACAAGCGTGCCCAGCAGATCATCGACGACGAACTCAAGCGTTTCCGTCTGGACCTCAATGACCAGCTGCGCATCGTGGAGGCCGACGCGTTCGACCGTATCGAGAAGCTGTTGAACGGCAAGGTCGCCAACGGCGGCCCGAACAAGCTGGCCAAGGGCACCAAGATCGACAAGGCCTACCTGGCCAGCGTCGAGAAGTTCCACTGGTTCGACATTCGTCCGGCCGACGACGAGGTGGCCAGCCAGCTTGAGAGCATCAAGAACTCGCTGGAGCAGACGCGCCACAGCTTCGACCTCGCTTTCGAAGAGAAACGCAAGAAGCTTACCCAGGGCGACGAGCTGCCTGCTGGTGTGCTCAAGATGGTCAAGGTCTACCTGGCCGTCAAGCGCCGTCTGCAGCCTGGTGACAAGATGGCCGGCCGCCACGGCAACAAGGGCGTGGTGTCCAAGATCACGCCGGTGGAAGACATGCCCTACATGGCCGACGGCACTCCTGTTGACATCGTGCTCAACCCGCTGGGCGTGCCTTCGCGCATGAACATCGGTCAGGTGCTGGAAGTGCACCTGGGCTGGGCCGGCAAGGGCCTGGGCCAGCGCATCGGCGACATGCTGCAGCGCGAAGCCGCGACCGCCGAAATTCGCGGGTTCCTTGAGAAGGTGTACAACAGCGCCGGCCGCAAGGAGAACCTGGGCCAGATGTCGGACGATGACCTGCGCAAGATGGCGCAGGAGTTGACGAGCGGCGTGCCGTTTGCCTCGCCTGTGTTCGACGGCGCGACCGAGCAGGAAATCCGCGACATGCTCAAGCTGGCCTATCCGGACGACATCGCCAAGGCCAAGGGGCTGACCGAGACCCGCACCCAGGCCCAGCTGTATGACGGCCGCAGTGGCGACGCCTTCGAGCGCACCACCACCGTGGGCTACATGCACTACCTGAAGCTGCACCACCTGGTGGACGACAAGATGCACGCCCGTTCGACCGGTCCGTACTCGCTCGTTACCCAGCAGCCGCTGGGCGGCAAGGCGCAGTTCGGCGGCCAGCGTTTCGGCGAGATGGAGGTCTGGGCGCTCGAAGCCTACGGTGCCGCCTACACGCTGCAGGAAATGCTCACCGTCAAGTCCGACGACGTGCAAGGCCGTACCAAGGTCTACGAAAACATTGTCAAGGGCGAGCACGCCATCGAAGCGGGCATGCCGGAATCGTTCAATGTGCTGGTCAAGGAAATCCGTTCCCTGGGCCTCGACATCGAACTGGAACGCTCTTAATTTGAAGGGATAGAGTCACATGAAATCACTACTCGACCTGTTCAAGCAGTTCACGCCGGATGAGCATTTCGATGCCATCAAGATCGGCATGGCTTCGCCCGAGAAGATCCGTTCCTGGTCCTTCGGCGAGGTGAAGAAGCCCGAGACCATCAACTACCGCACCTTCAAGCCTGAACGTGACGGCCTGTTCTGCGCCAAGATCTTCGGACCCATCAAGGACTACGAGTGCCTGTGCGGCAAGTACAAGCGCCTCAAGCACCGTGGTGTGATCTGCGAGAAGTGTGGCGTTGAAGTCACGCAGACCAAGGTGCGCCGCGAGCGCATGGGTCACATCGACCTGGCCGCGCCCTGCGCCCACATCTGGTTCCTGAAGTCGCTCCCCAGCCGTCTGGGCCTGGTGCTCGACATGACGCTGCGCGACATCGAGCGCGTGCTGTATTTCGAAGCCTATGTGGTGACCGACCCCGGCATGACCCCGCTGAAGAAGTTCAGCATCATGTCCGAGGACGACTACGACGCCAAGGTCAAGGAATACGGTGACGAGTTCACCGCCAAGATGGGCGCCGAGGGCATCAAGGATCTGCTGCAGGGCATCGACATCGACATGGAGATCGAGCGTCTGCGCGGTGACCTGACCGGTTCCGAGATGAAGGTCAAGAAGAATGCCAAGCGCCTGAAGGTGCTGGAAGCGTTCAAGAAGTCCGGTATCAAGCCCGAGTGGATGGTGCTGGAAGTGCTGCCGGTGCTGCCGCCGGACCTGCGTCCGCTGGTGCCGCTGGACGGCGGCCGCTTCGCGACCTCCGACCTGAACGACCTGTACCGTCGCGTCATCAACCGCAACAGCCGTCTGCGCCGTCTGCTCGAACTCAAGGCGCCCGAGATCATCGCGCGCAACGAGAAGCGCATGCTGCAAGAGGCTGTGGACTCGCTGCTGGACAACGGCCGCCGCGGCAAGGCCATGACGGGCGCCAACAAGCGTGCCCTCAAGTCGCTGGCCGACATGATCAAGGGCAAGAGCGGTCGCTTCCGCCAGAACCTGCTGGGCAAACGCGTCGACTACTCCGGCCGTTCCGTGATTACCGTGGGCCCGACCCTCAAGCTGCACCAGTGCGGCCTGCCGAAGCTGATGGCGCTGGAGCTGTTCAAGCCCTTCATCTTCTCGCGCCTGGAAGCCATGGGCATCGCCACCACCATCAAGGCGGCGAAGAAGGAAGTCGAATCCGGCACGCCGGTGGTGTGGGACATCCTGGAAGAGGTGATCAAAGAGCACCCCGTGATGCTCAACCGTGCGCCGACGCTGCACCGACTCGGTATCCAGGCATTCGAGCCGATCCTGATCGAAGGCAAGGCCATCCAGCTGCACCCGCTGGTCTGTGCCGCTTTCAACGCCGACTTCGACGGCGACCAGATGGCCGTGCACGTCCCGCTGTCGGTGGAAGCGCAAATGGAAGCCCGCACCCTGATGCTGGCCTCCAACAACGTGCTGTTCCCGGCCAACGGCGAGCCCTCCATCGTGCCGTCGCAGGACGTGGTGCTGGGTCTGTACTACGCGACCCGCGAACGCATCAACGGCAAGGGCGAAGGCCTGGTGTTTGCCGATACCGCCGAAGTCCAGCGTGCGCTGGATGCCGGTGAGGTCGAGCTGACCTCCCGCATCAACGTGCGTCTGACTGAGTACACCAAGGACAAGGACACCGGCGCCTTCACGCCCGTGACCCAACTGGTGGAAACCACGGCTGGCCGTGCGCTGCTGTCCGAGATCCTGCCCAAGGGCCTGCCGTTCTCCAACCTCAACAAGGCGTTGAAGAAGAAGGAAATCTCGAAGCTGATCAACGTGTCCTTCCGAAAATGCGGTCTGAAGGAGACGGTGGTGTTTGCCGACAAGCTGTTGCAGAACGGTTTCCGCCTGGCGACCAAGTCCGGCATTTCCATCTGCATCGACGACATGCTGGTGCCGAAGGAAAAGCACGAGATCATCGAAAGTGCCGAGAAGGAAGTCAAGGACATCGAGCAGCAGTACGTTTCCGGTCTGGTGACCGTGGGCGAGCGCTACAACAAGGTGGTGGACATCTGGGGCAAGGCCGGCGACAAGGTCTCCAAGGTCATGATGGACCAGCTGCGTCTGCAGAAGACCATCGACCGCCACGGCAAGGAAGTGGATCAGGAATCGTTCAACGCGATTTACATGATGGCCGACTCCGGCGCGCGCGGCTCTGCTGCCCAGATTCGCCAGTTGGCCGGCATGCGCGGCCTGATGGCCAAGCCGGACGGCTCGATCATCGAGACGCCGATCACCGCGAACTTCCGCGAAGGCCTGAACGTGTTGCAGTACTTCATCTCCACCCACGGTGCCCGTAAGGGTCTCGCGGACACGGCGCTGAAGACGGCCAACTCCGGCTACCTGACCCGTCGTCTGGTGGACGTGACGCAGGACCTGGTGGTGACGCAAGACGACTGCGGCACGCACGAGGGCTCCCTGATGCGCGCCATCGTCGAGGGCGGCGAGGTGATCGAGTCGCTGCGCGACCGTATCCTGGGCCGTACCGCGGCGGAGGATGTGCTGCATCCGGAAAACCGCTCGGTGCTGGCCAAGGCCGGCGACATGCTGGATGAGGACATCATTGACGAACTCGAAGCCGCTGGCGTCGACGAAGTCAAGGTCCGCACGGCACTGACCTGCGAAACCCGCTTCGGCCTGTGCGCCAAGTGCTACGGTCGCGACCTGGGCCGCGGTGGCCTGGTCAACATGGGCGAGGCGGTCGGTGTGATCGCCGCCCAGTCGATCGGCGAGCCGGGCACCCAGCTGACCATGCGTACCTTCCACATCGGTGGTGCCGCGTCGCGTGCGGCCATTGCCTCCAGCGTGGAAGCCAAGTCCAACGGCATCATCGGCTTCAATGCCACGATGCGCTATGTGACCAACAGCAAGGGCGAGCTGGTGGTGATTGCCCGTTCCGGCGAAATCGTCATCCATGACGAGCACGGCCGTGAGCGCGAGCGCCACAAGGTGCCGTACGGCGCGGTGTTGACCATCAAGGCCGACCAGACCATCAAGGCCGGCACCATCCTGGCCAACTGGGATCCGCTGACCCGTCCGATCATCACGGAATTCGCCGGTCAGGTGAAGTTCGAGAATGTCGAAGAAGGCCTGACCGTGGCCAAGCAGGTGGACGAAGTCACCGGCCTGTCCACGCTGGTCGTGATCGATCCGAAGCGCCGCGGTTCGACCAAGGTGGTGCGTCCGCAGGTCAAGCTGATCGACGCCTCCGGCAGCGAAGTCAAGATTCCCGGCACCGATCATGCGGTGACCATCGGCTTCCAGGTCGGCGCCCTGATCCAGGTGCGCGATGGCCAGGACGTGGGCCCCGGCGAAGTGCTGGCCCGTATCCCGGTCGAAGGTCAGAAGACCCGCGACATTACCGGCGGTCTGCCGCGCGTGGCCGAGTTGTTCGAAGCCCGTTCACCCAAGGACAAGGGCATGCTGGCCGAGATGACCGGTACCGTGTCTTTCGGCAAGGAGACCAAGGGCAAGATCCGCCTGCAGATCACCGATCCGGAAGGCAAGGTCTGGGACGAGCTGGTGCCCAAAGAGAAAAACGTTCTGGTGCACGAAGGCCAGGTGGTCAACAAGGGCGAGAGCGTGGTCGACGGTCCGGCCGATCCGCAGGACATCCTGCGCCTGCTGGGCATGGAAGAACTGGCGCGCTACATCGTGGACGAAGTCCAGGACGTCTACCGTCTGCAGGGCGTGAAGATCAACGACAAGCACATCGAAGTGATCGTGCGTCAGATGCTGCGCCGCGTGGTGGTCGAGAATCCGGGCGATTCGAGCTACATCGCCGGTGAGCAGGTCGAGCGTTCGGAGATGCTCAACACCAACGACGCCCTGCGCGCCGATGGCAAGATCCCTGCGACCTATACCAACCTGCTGCTGGGTATTACCAAGGCATCGTTGTCCACCGACAGCTTCATCAGCGCGGCTTCCTTCCAGGAAACCACCCGCGTTCTGACCGAAGCGGCCATCATGGGCAAGCGCGACGAGCTGCGTGGCCTGAAGGAAAACGTCATTGTCGGCCGCCTGATCCCCGCAGGTACCGGCATGGCCTATCACCAGGCACGCAAGGTGCGCGAAAGCATGGACGACGCCGAGCGCCGCGCCATTGCCGATGCCGAGGCTGCCGAGCTGGCTGGCGAGACTGCGGCCGACGCGGGAACCGCTACCGAGTAAAAACCGGCAGCTGGCGCACAATCAAGCCCCAAGCCCTTTGCAGGCGCTTGGGGCTTTTTTCTGGCCAAGTTTGTTGACGGGTTGTTGCCGTCTGGAGGAATCACGGGGATGAGCATTTCAGTCGTGATCTGGGTCGTTTGGGCCGTGGTGCTGTTCTGGGCCGTGGGGGCCTACAACCGGCTGGTGCGGCTGCGCTCGCAGGCGATAGCCGCCTTTACGCCGCTGGAGATGCAGTTCGCCCAGTATGTGACCCTGGTGCAAGGCAGTTTTGCCTTGCCGGCTGACCCCGAGGAAGCCGGCTTCCGGGCCGGCGTGCTGGCGGCGGCCCGGCAATTCGAGTCCTCGCTCAAGGCGGCCCGGCTCCATCCGCTGGATGCACTGTCCCTGCGGGCGTTGCAGACGGCTTACGAGACGCTCTGCACGTCGTGGCAGCGTTTGCGCGAAGAGCCGCCGGACCTGGCGGGTGAGCCGCTGCCGGCCGTGCTGCAGCAGCAATGGGAGCACATTACGCAGCAGACGGGAAATGCCAGGGACGAATTCAACCGCCAGGTACAGGCCTACAACGAGGCGATTGTGCAGTTCCCGGCCCATCTGCTGGCCTGGCTGTTCGGCTTCAGGCCGGCACACACCATCGTATGAGCGAGAGCGATTCCAGAATTCCGTTGTGGCGTCAGCTACAGGCCGCGGCTGACGTGCTGGCGGCCATCCGGCGTGGCGCATCGGGCACCACGGCGCTGGAGGCCGTGCAGGCCGGCCTGCGCCCGGGCGTGCAGGCACTGGTGTACCAGGTGCTGCGCTCGCTGGGGCGCGCCGAGGCCGTGCGCCGGCTGCTGGCGTCGCGCAAACCGCCGGCTGCCGTCGATGCCCTGCTATGCACGGCGTTGGCACTGACCTGGGATGAGGCGGCGGCCCCGTATGAAGGCTTCACGCTGGTCAACCAGGCGGTGGAAGCGGCCAAGCGCACGGCGGCCATTCGCGCCCAGGCCGGGTTTGTGAACGGCTGTCTGCGCCGTTTCCTGCGTGAACGCCACGAGCTGGTGGCACGCACGGAAACGGACCTGGTGGCGCGCTGGAATCATCCGGCCTGGTGGATCGAGCGCCTGCGCCGGGATCACCCGCAAGCCTGGCAGGCGATTCTGCAAGCCAACAACCGGCAGGCGCCCATGACGTTGCGTGTCAACGTCCAGAAGTCGACGCTTGACGCCTATCTGCTGCGTTTACGCGAGACCGGTATCGAGGCCTGGCGGAACGGCGACACCGGCGTGACGCTGGCCGCCCCGTTGCCGGTGCAGGCCATTCCCGGTTTTGCTGACGGTGTGGTATCGGTGCAGGACGCAGCGGCCCAGCTGGCCGCGCCGCTGCTGCTGCAGGGGCTGGCCGGGCGTGCCGACTTGCGGGTGCTGGACGCCTGTGCCGCGCCTGGCGGCAAAACGGCCCATCTGCTGGAGCTGGCAGCGGGCGCGGTCACGGCGCTGGAAATCGATCCGGTGCGGGCCGAGCGCATCGGTCAGACGCTGCAGCGTCTGGGCTTGCAGGCCAGGGTGCTGGTGGCCGACGCCGGGCAACCCGCCGCCTGGTGGGATGGCCAGCCGTTTGACGCCATTTTGCTGGACGCACCCTGCACCGCCTCGGGCATCGTGCGGCGCCACCCGGACGTGCGTTGGCTGCGCCGCGAGAGCGATGTAGGGCAGCTGGCAGCCACCCAGGCCCGCTTGCTGGCGACTTTGTGGCCACTGCTCAAACCGGGGGGGCGACTGCTTTACTGCACCTGCTCGGTATTCAAGGCCGAGGGTGAGCAGCAGATTCAAACGTTTCTTGCACACAACACCCAGGCCCGTTTGCTGCCCTCGCCGGGCCATTTATTGCCGCATTTTGCCGCCGGGGATGGCGCCGTCCCAGACAATCAGAACAGTGACCATGACGGCTTTTATTACGCAGTGCTGGAAAAAGATGCGGCTTGACTGGGCCGCCGTGCTGGTCTGCGCCTTGTTGCTCGGCTTTTTGCCCCATCACGTGCAGGCCGAACCGGCGGCCGAGGTGATGCAGTTGCGGCTGGAAGGCAGCCAGGACGACGTCCTGCTGAGTGCCGCTCTCCGGTTCGACCTGCCGACCAGTGTCGAAGAGGCGCTGCTCAAGGGTATCGCCGTCTTTTTCGTGGCCGAGGCTGAGGTCTATCGCGAGCGCTGGTACTGGGCCGACAAGAAGGTGGCGGCCGTTGAGCGCCACATGCGGCTGATGTTCCATCCGCTGACGCGGCGCTGGCGCCTGGCGGTGTCGCCCAATGTCATCGCCAACAATGGCCTGGGCGTGATCCTGAACCAGACTTTCGACTCAATTGACGATGCCATGGGGGCGGTGCGACGCATTTCGGGCTGGCGCATTGCCGGCATGAGCGACATCGATCCAGGGGCGCGCCACCGGGTCGAGTTCCGCTTCCGGCTGGATGTGTCGCAGCTGCCACGACCCCTGCAGATTGGCGCACTCGGCCAGAGCGACTGGGCGCTGTCGACGGCAGCAACCCAGCGGCTGGCCCTGGAGAATCTCAAGTGAGCAGCCCCGAAGCCCGTGCACAGCAGGGCTTGCAGACTTCCCGTGCCCTGCGCTGGACGCTGGGCATCGGGCTGGCCGCCATGGTCGCCATCGGTCTGGTGCTGCTGTTCCTGCTGACTCAGGCGACCAATAACCGCGAACTGTACGAAAGCAACTACGCGCGCCTGTTTACTGTCAACGTGGTGGTGGCGGTCCTGCTGCTGCTGGTGATCAGCTGGATTGCCTTTCGCCTGGCCCGGCGCCTGCGCCAGGGGCGCTTTGGCAGCCGCCTGCTGGTCAAGCTCGCGGCGGTCTTTGCCCTGGCGGGATTCGCCCCCGGCATGCTGATCTACGTCGTGTCCTACCAGTTCGTTTCGCGTTCGATCGAGAGCTGGTTCGATGTCAAGGTGGAAGGGGCACTCGAGGCGGGCCTGAATCTGGGCCGCACCACCCTGGAAACGCTGTCCACCGACCTGGCCAGCAAGAGCCGCAGCGCCGCCCAGCAGTTGCAGGACACGTCGGATGTGACGGCCGGCCTGGTGCTCGAGCGTGTACGCGAACAACTCGGCGGGCGCGACGTCATGCTCTGGGGGGCGAGCGGGCAGCTGATCGCCAGCGTCGGTGTGTCGCAACTGCAGCTCAATCCCGAGCGGCCGGGGGCGCAGCATTTTCGCGCCGCGCGCAACCAGCGCGCCGTGACCTGGATCGAAGGGCTGGATGATGTGCCGCTGCCCGGTGCGGCAGAGACCGCGCGCCAGGCCCGTCTCAAGGCCCTGGTGCTCGTGTCATCGTCCGGGCTGGGCATGCTGGGAGAAAACCGTTTTCTCCAGGTCACGCAGGAGTTGCCGGAGGCGCTGGTGGCCAACGCCCTGGCCGTCACCGAAGCCTACCGGGAGTACCAGGAACGGGCGCTGGCGCGCGAGGGGCTGCGCCGCATGTACATCGGCACGCTGACCTTGAGCCTGTTCCTGGCCGTTTTCGGTGCCGTGCTGCTGGCCGTCTTGCTGGGTAACCAGATCACGCGCCCGCTGCTGCTGCTGGCCGATGGTGTGCGCCAGGTGGCGGGGGGCGACCTGACGCCCAAAGCCGTTTTGCAAGGCAAGGACGAACTCGGCGGCCTGACCCGTTCCTTTGCCGACATGACACAGCAGCTCGCCGATGCTCGCCGTGCGGTGGAGGTCAGCATGGAGCAGGTCAATGCGGCGCGCGCCAACCTGCAGACCATCCTGGACAACCTGACGGCCGGCGTGATGGTGCTCGACGAGCAGGGCGTCATCCAGTCGGCCAATCCGGGGGCCACGCGCATCCTGCGGGTGCCACTGGCGGCTTGCGAAGGGCAGCGGCTGGCCGACATCGAGGGCCTGCAGGAGTTCGGCAGCCGCGTGCAGACGCAGTTTGACGTTTTTCTGGGCGAGCGCAGCGAGCACGGCCTCGATCATTGGCAGCAGTCCTTCGAGCTGGGCGGCGTGCCATCCGGCCTGGCCGGCCAGGCGGCCGACGGCACGCTGACCCTGGTGGCGCGTGGCGCCGAATTGCCGGGCCGTGCGCGGCTGCTGGTGTTCGACGACATTTCTGAAATCGTGTCGGCCCAGCGGGCCCAGGCCTGGGGCGAGGTGGCCCGACGGCTGGCGCATGAGATCAAGAACCCCCTGACCCCTATCCAGCTGTCGGCCGAGCGGCTGGAAATGAAGCTCTCCGGCAAGGTGGATGCGCCCGAGCAGGCCATTTTGTCCAAATCGGTCAAGACCATCGTCGACCAGGTCGACGCCATGAAGCGGCTGGTCAATGAATTCCGTGACTACGCGCGCCTGCCGGCCGCCGAGCTCAAACCGCTCGACCTCAATGCGCTGGTCGGCGAAGTGTTGCAGCTGTACGGCGGGGAGAACATTCATGTGCCGGTACACGCCGAGCTCGACGCCCGCTGCCCGCGCATCCTGGGCGATGCGCAGCAGTTGCGTCAGGTACTGCACAACCTGCTGCAAAACGCGCAGGACGCCACCGAAACGGCCGCACGCAGCGGCGCCGACAACAGCGTCACGCTGCGTACCCAGTGGGTGGAATCCAGCGGACGGGTGCGCCTGAGCGTGCTCGACCACGGTACCGGCTTCCCTGAAAAAATCCTCAAGCGCGCCTTCGAACCTTATGTCACCACCAAGGCCAAGGGCACCGGGCTCGGGCTGGCCGTGGTGAAGAAGATTGCCGATGAACATGGTGCCCGCGTCGACCTGGCCAACCGCCTCTCGGACGACCAGGTAGTGGGGGCGCAAGTATCGTTATCATTCGCTGTAGAGCCCGTGGCCTCAGCCTGAGCACGGGGCGCAATTTTCCGAGGGCAGAGCGCTTACAGATCATGGCAAACATATTGGTAGTTGACGACGAGCTCGGCATTCGTGATTTGCTCTGGGAAATCCTGAACGACGAAGGTCACACTGTCGAGGTGGCCGAAAACGCGGCCCAGGCCCGTGTCGCCCGCCATCGCGAACGGCCCGATCTGGTGCTGCTCGATATCTGGATGCCCGACACCGACGGTGTCACCCTGCTCAAGGAATGGTCCACCACCGGCTTGCTGAGCATGCCGGTGATCATGATGAGCGGCCATGCCACCATCGACACGGCGGTTGAGGCCACCAAGATCGGCGCCCTGGCCTTTCTGGAAAAGCCGATCACGCTGCAAAAGCTGCTCAAGGCGGTCGAGCAGGGCCTGGCCAAGGGTAGCCAGCGCAAAGCCCCACCGGTGCTTGGTCAGCCGGTCGAGTTGGTGACCGACATGACGGCGCAAGCCATGCCGTTGTCGGTGTCCGGTGCTGCCGACCTGGGGCCGCAGGCACAACAGAATTTCATGCTTGACAAGCCGCTGCGCGAAGCGCGCGACGAGTTCGAGAAAGCCTATTTCGAATACCACTTGGCGCGTGAAAGCGGCTCCATGACGCGCGTGGCCGAGAAGACCGGCCTGGAGCGCACCCACCTCTACCGCAAGCTCAAGCAGCTCGGCGTCGACCTGACCCGCAGCAAACGCGGGGCCGGTTGAGCCGTTCCCTGGAATGGCAGCAAAGTGCTGCTATAATTCCATCTCTTGGCCCGGTAGCTCAGTTGGTAGAGCAGCGGATTGAAAATCCGCGTGTCGGTGGTTCGATTCCGCCCCAGGCCACCAAGATCTCTCAGAAAGCCATCCTCAGGGGTGGCTTTTTTGTTTTCTCCATCGATCTACAGACCCTGTGAGGTTCGGTCTGATTCGATGCCTGCCTTCCCGTTCCTGTCGCCGCTGAGCACACTGCGCGGTGATGGCGTCGATGCTCCATGAGGCCAGTCTGGTATGCCTCACACTGAAGCCGGTTCGTTTGCTCATGCGCCGACTGTCGTTCAAATCCATCCGGGCTCGCGCCCCTCATTCAACTAGGACTCCGAAATGACCACTGACACTGCTGTGTATGAACATGATGACCTGGTGGCCCAAGTCGTGAACGGGATCTGCACCCGCACGATGAACCACTTTGCCGAAGAAGCCAAGCAGAACGCAGAAAGCCTGAAGGACGCGTTCGAACGCTATGAGATTGACTACGCCTGGCATGTTCTGGGCTCCGACCGGATGCGGGAGGAAACCGTCTCGCTGCTGGAGGCCCGGCTCAAGCACGCAGCAAGCGACGCGCAGAAAGCCAGTGTGGCCGACATTTTGCAATCAGCCGCCGCGGCCCAGGCGCCTGAACTGCTGATGAGTTTTGACAATGATGTGCCCATGACGCTGACAGACCTGCTGTGCGCATCGTGGCAGGCACACTAGGCCAGCCGCATAGGCTGGTTGACCTGAAAGGCCCCGACGAGGGGCCTTTGGGCTGCTGATGTGCTTGCACGTTGTGCCGCGCTCGATATGATGCGTCTACAACCCGACGTACCAACTCTCCCATGAGCGGCAGCGCACTCTTCATCGGCGATCACCTGGCCCGCAGCTGCCGCGGTCGTCCGGGCGCGCCGCCGGTCTGGCGATGACTTTCGCGCTTTAGTCATTCACGCCATTCCGGAGAAATTTCATGTCAGATCTGTTCGAGAACCCCATGGGCCTCATGGGGTTCGAATTCGTCGAGTTCGCTTCGCCCACACCCGAGCTGCTGGAGCCCCTGTTCGAGAAAATGGGGTTCAGCTTGGTGGCGCGTCACCGTTCCAAGGATGTGCTGCTGTACCGCCAGGGCGACATCAACTTCATCGTCAACCGCGAGCCGCGCAGCCTGGCAGCCTACTTCGCGGCCGAGCACGGCCCCTCGGCCTGCGGGCTGGCCTTTCGCGTGCGTGATGCGCACCGGGCCTATGCGCGCGCGCTGGAGCTCGGGGCGCAGCCGGTCGAGATTCCGACCGGGCCGATGGAGTTGCGCCTGCCGGCGATCCGCGGCATCGGTGGTGCGCCGTTGTACCTGATCGATCGTTTCGAGGACGGCAAGTCGATCTACGACATCGATTTCGAGTGGCTCGACGGCGTTGACCGGCATCCGCGCGGTCACGGCCTGCGCCTGATCGACCACCTGACACACAACGTCTACCGCGGCCGCATGGCCTATTGGGGCCAGTTCTACGAACGGCTGTTCAACTTCCGCGAGATCCGCTACTTCGACATCCAGGGCGAGTACACCGGCCTGACCTCCAAGGCCATGACGGCGCCGGACGGCAAGATCCGCATTCCGCTCAACGAGGAGGCCGGCCGCGGCGGCAGCGGCCAGATCGAGGAATTCCTGATGCAGTTCAACGGCGAGGGCATCCAGCACGTGGCGCTGCTCACCGACGACCTGCAGGCCAGCGTCGATGCCCTGCAGCTGGCCGGTATTCCGCTGATGACGGCGCCCAACGATGTCTATTACGAGATGTTGAGCGAGCGGCTGCCGGGCCACGGCCAGCCGGTGCCCGAATTGCAGGCGCGCGGCATCCTGCTCGACGGCAGCACGGCCGGCGGCAAACCGCGTCTGTTGCTGCAGATCTTCTCGCAGACCCTGCTCGGGCCGGTGTTCTTCGAGTTCATTCAGCGCCAGGGCGACGAAGGCTTCGGCGAGGGTAATTTCAAGGCGCTGTTCGAGTCGCTGGAGCGCGACCAGATCCGCCGTGGTGCCCTGCACGTGGGCGACTGAGCGGCGGACTGAGGACTTACCAGTCGACCAGGCTCAGGCCGATGCTCAGCACGGTGCGGCGGCGGTTGTAGTCCAGCAGCGAGTCGCCGTAGCCGCTGAACAGTTGCGTGTGAAAGCGCAGGCCGCTGGCCAGGCTGCTGCGGCTGGGGGTGCCGATGGCGCGCAGCCAGTCGATGCGGATCGAGCCATTGGCGCTGGCCTGCAGCGAGTGGCGCACCGTCATGGTCAGCGTGTTGGCCTTGTCCAGGTTCCAGGCGCCGGTGACTTCGGCGCGCCCCACGTAGTCGCTGATGCCCGGGTTGTCGTCGCTGTCGGCTTCTTCGGGGACGCGCTGCCAGAAACGGCCCGTCAGCGCGAAGCGATCGCCCTTTTCTGCGCCGGCCATCAGGATCACGCGGTTCCAGCTGCGCGACAGCGGCAGACTCTGGCCGTTGGACTGGTGGTTGATGCTGATGCCGCTGTAGCGCAGGCGCCAGCCGCCAGGCAGGTCGGCATCGGTCGGCACGATGTACATCAGTTCCGGCTCGTGGTCGGTGTTGCGGAACGGACGCGAAATCGAGGGCGTGAAGATCTGCCAGTAGGACTGCTGGCTGTAGCCGAACCACAGCGAGTCGCGCTTGACCGGGTCGCCGTGCGTCAGGAAGCCGGAGGCGATCTTGGTGCGCACCGAGAGCTGGATGCGGCCCTCCCCGGTGAGGTAGGGCTGTTCACTGGTGGCGGTGTGGCCTGGCGTGGGTGAACTCGGCGCCTGGTTGACGCTGTCGGAGCCGACCACCGACAGGCTGATCGGGCGGTAGCCGCGGATGTTGAAGCGGCCGCAGTCGCTGCCGGCCTCCAGTTCCCAGAAGCGGGACAGGGCCGACTGCGGACCGCTGTGGCAGTCGGGCTGGGGCGCGGTCGCGGTTTGTTCGGGCTTTTCAGTCGCCGCAGCAGGTGTTGGTGCCGCGGTGCGTGTGGCCTCGGTGGCGGCGGGCGGCAAGGGCACCGCAGCAGCCGGGGGCAAGGCAACGGTGGCGGGGGGCTGATGCGCGGCCCAGCGGTCGAAGCAATCCAGCCGCGCCTGCGGCTCACTCAGGCCAGTGCATGCCTGCCAGTTGGCATCTGCCGTCGCGCTTGAATTTTCAACGCTGTTCTGAGCCCTGGCCCCTGTCAAAGCAGCGCATGATGCTATTAAAAATATAGCAATCTGTTTCATGTCGACCCGGCCAGTGCTTGTGCGGCCGCCGTTTCCTGGGCCTTCTTGGCGAATTCGGCGCGCAAGGCGCGCAGCTTCTCGCGCGGATCTTCCTTCACCGTGGCCTGGTCCAGCGCCATCTCGGCGATGAAGCGGCTGGGCTGGGCCGCCACCATCTCGCGGCCCTTTTTCTTGCGGCGCGGCCAGCTCACCGCCAGCGTACGCTGCGCACGCGTGATGCCCACGTACATCAGGCGGCGCTCTTCCTGCAGGCGCTGCGCGATGCTTTCATTGGCGGCCTCGTGTTCGCGCGTGGAGCCGCCCACCGAGTCGGCCCCTTCGTCGAGCTTGAAGGGCAGCATGCCTTCGGACACGCCGGCCAGGATCACGTGCGGCCATTCCAGGCCCTTGGAGGCGTGCAGGGTGGACAACGTCACCACGTTCTGGTCCTGCTCGCGTTCGCTGATGGTGGAGAGCAGCGAGATCGTCTGCGCCACTTCCAGCAGCGACTTTTTCTCGCTGGCCAGCGTCACGCCGGCGGCATCGTCGATCTGGCCGCCGCAACGCTGCGCCATCCAGTCGCAGAACTCCATCACGTTGGTCCAGCGCGTCGCGGCCACCTTCTCGTTGTCCTCGCTGTCGTACAGGTGCTTTTCGTAGCCGATGTCCTTCAGCCAGTCGTTCAGGAAGGCGCGTGCATCCTCGGCGCCCTGCGTGTGGCGGGCCCGGTATTCGAGGTCGTTCAGGTAGCGGCCGAACTCGTGCAGGCTGCCCACGGCGCGCGCGTTGAGCACCGAGCCGAGCGAGGACGAGAACAGGGCTTCGAACAGGCTGAGCTTGTACTTGCTGGCAAACACGCCCAGCTGCTGCAGCGTCTGGTGGCCGATGCCGCGCTTCGGCGTGGTGACGGCGCGCAGGAAGGCCGGATCGTCGTCGTTGTTGACCCACAGCCGGAACCAGCCGCACAGGTCCTTGATCTCGGCGCGGTCGAAGAAGCTCTGCCCGCCCGACACCTTGTACGGGATTTGGGCACGGCGCAAGGCCTGCTCGAACACGCGCGCCTGGTGGTTGGCGCGGTAGAGCACGGCGAAGTCGCGGAACTCCTTGTGCTGCGAGCTGGCGCGCAGGCTCTGGATGCGCGCCACGGTGCGCTCGGCCTCGTGTTCCTCGTTGTCGGCATCGACCACGCGCACTGGCTCGCCTTCGCCCAGGTCGCTCCACAGGTTCTTCGGGAACAGCTTGGGGTTGGGGCCGATCACGTTGTTGGCGGCGCGCAGGATGGAGCTGGTGGAGCGGTAGTTCTGCTCCAGCTTGATGACCTTCAGGTTCGGGAAATCAACCGGCAGCTTCTTCAGGTTGTCCAGCGTGGCGCCGCGCCAGCCGTAGATCGACTGGTCGTCGTCGCCCACGGCAGTGAAGCGCGAATTCTGCGGATCGTGGCTGCCCACCAGCGCCTTCAGCACCTCGTACTGGGTGGCATTGGTGTCCTGGTATTCGTCCACCAGGATGTGGCCCATCATCTGCTGCCACTTGGCGCGCACGTCCTCGTGATCGCGCAGCAGTTTCAGCGGCAGGCCGATCAGGTCGTCGAAGTCCACACTCTGGTAGGCCGTCAGTCGCTCCTCGTAGCGCGCCATGATGCGCGCGATGATGCGTTCGTTGTCGTCGGCCGCCTGCGCCTCTGCCTGCTCGGCGTTCAGGCCCATGTTCTTCCAGCTGCTGATGGTCCATTGCCACTGGCGCGCGGTGGCGGCATCGACCGAACCGCCGGCGTCCTTCAGGATGCTGGTCACGTCGTCGCTGTCGAGGATGGAGAACTGGGGCTTGAGGCCCAGCACCTCGCCGCTTTCGCGCAGCATGTGCACGCCCAGCGCGTGGAAGGTGCAGATGCGCACCTCCTTGGCCGCCTTGCCGATCAGGCCCTTGGCGCGCTCGCGCATTTCGGCCGCGGCCTTGTTGGTGAAGGTGATGGCGGCAATGCGCTTGGGTTCCAGGCCGGCCTGGATCAGGCGGGCGATCTTGTGCGTGATGACGCGCGTCTTGCCGGAGCCGGCACCGGCCAGTACCAGGCAGGGGCCGTGCAGGTAATTGACGGCATCCTGCTGCGCGAGATTCAGGCCGTGGGAAGGAGAGGATGACATGCAGAAAACAAAGGCGAAGCAAGGAATCATACCGAGAGTGCATGTCACCATCTGAAGGCCGCGCAAAGCCGGCCCGTCTGCTGTGACAATAGGGGCCGTGCTGCAAATTCTTTCTGTCACCTTTCCCTTTTTCGCTCTGGTCCTGTGCGGTTACCTGGCGGCGCGCCGGCGCATGCTGCCGCTGGAGGCGATTCCCGGCCTCAACGGCTTCGTGCTGTTTTTTGCCCTGCCTTGCATGCTGTACCGCTTCGGCGCCACCACGCCGATCGCCCAGCTGCTGGACTATTCGGTGTTCGGCGTCTGGCTGCTGTGCGCCATCGTCATGGTGGGCTTCACCATCGCCGTCACGCTGAACCGGCGCATCCGTTGGAACGACGCCTCGTTTGGCGCGCTGGTGGCGGCCTTTCCAAATACTGGCTTCATGGGTGTGCCGCTGCTGGTGGCGCTGTTGGGACCGATGGCGGCCGCGCCCACCATCGTCGGCATGCTGGTTGACATGGTGGTCACCACCTCGCTGTGCATTGCCCTGTCGCGCCTGGACGGCGCCGACAAGCATGGCATGGCCGTCGCGCTCAAGAACGCGCTGCGCGGCATGCTGACCAACCCCATGCCTTGGGCCATCCTGCTGGGCGGTGTGGCCTCATTCATCCAGCTGGAGTTGCCCGGGCCGCTGAACAAGACCGTGGGCCTGCTGGCCGATGCGGCGTCTCCCGTCGCACTCTTCACCATTGGCGCCGTGTTGGCGCGCTCGCAGATCCTGACCGAGCAAAGCGGCCACCCGACCATCCCGCCGCGCGACTACGTGCCGGTGGCCGTGTTCAAGCTGGTGTTGCACCCGCTGCTGGTGCTGCTGGCGGGCAGTGGTGCCATCCAGCTTGGCGTGCCGCTGTCGCGTTTTGCCTTGACGGTGATGGTGCTCGCCGCGGCCCTGCCCAGCGCCAGCAATGTGTCGCTGCTGGCAGAGCGTTTTGGCGCCGACAACGGGCGCATTGCCCGCATCATCCTGGTCTCTACCGCGGTGGCTTTCTTGAGCTTCTCGGCTGCCGTTGCCCTGATGACCTGATTCCCGTTTTTTTCTGGGCCGCTCCGGTGCGGCAATAGGCCAGCGCTATTTGATAGATATTTCAAATCAAATGGCAAATTCAATAGTCACGCCCTAAACTTGAGCCACTTTCAAGTCAAAGGAGTACCGTATGACCACCGCCTATCTGCAAGCCCATGTCCAACGTCAGCCGTCGTGGCTTGAATGCCTGGCCACCCTGGCTCGAGCCAGCTAAGACGTTTCGCCGGAACACACCGCATCCCAACCCCAAGGAGAGAACCATGTCCGAAGCCAAATGCCCCTTCCACGCCGCCGGTGGTGCGCGTGCCACGCATGGCGCCCAGTCGAACGCCGACTGGTGGCCGAACCAGCTGAACTTGGCCATCCTGCACCAGCACCAGCGGGCGTCCAACCCGATGGACCCGGACTTCGATTACGCCGAGGCGTTCAAGAAACTGGATTTCAAGGCCCTGAAGAAGGACCTGGCGGACCTGATGACGCAGAGCCAGGACTGGTGGCCCGCTGACTGGGGCCACTACGGCGGCCTGATGATCCGCATGGCCTGGCATGCTGCCGGCACCTACCGCACGGCCGACGGCCGCGGCGGTGCCAATACCGGCAACCAGCGTTTCGCGCCGCTCAACAGCTGGCCCGACAACGGCAACCTCGACAAGGCGCGCCGTCTGTTGTGGCCGATCAAGCAGAAGTACGGCAACGCCATCTCCTGGGCCGACCTCTTCATTCTGGCGGGCAACGTGGCCATGGAAACCATGGGCTTCAAGACCTTCGGCTTCGGCGGCGGCCGTGCCGACATCTGGGCTCCGGAAGAAGACATCTACTGGGGCGCCGAGAAGGAGTGGCTGGCCACCAGCGACAAGCCCAACAGCCGCTACAGCGGCAAACGCGATCTGGAAAACCCGTTGGCTGCCGTGCAGATGGGCCTGATCTACGTGAACCCGCAGGGCCCGGACGGCAAACCCGACCCGGTGGCTTCGGGCATGGACGTGCGCGAGACCTTTGCGCGCATGGCCATGAACGACTACGAGACCGTGGCCCTGGTGGCCGGTGGCCACACCTTCGGCAAGATGCACGGCGCCGGTGATGCGGCCCTGGTCGGCCCCGAGCCGGAAGCCGCACCGATGGAAGAGATGGGCTTTGGCTGGGCCAATCAGCATGGCACGGGCAAGGGTGGCGATACCACCACCAGCGGCTTCGAAGGGGCCTGGAAACCCAACCCGACCCAGTGGGACATGGGCTACCTGAAGGTGCTGTTCAAGTACGACTATGAGCAGATGACCACGGCCGCCGGTGCCATCCAGTGGCGCGCCAAGAACGTCGCACCTGAGGACATGATCCCCGACGCGCACGACCCCAGCAAGAAGTACCCGCCTTCGATGACCACCGCCGATCTCTCGCTCAAGTTCGACCCGGCCTACGAGAAGATCGCGCGCCACTTCCTCGCCAACCCCGAGGAGTTCGCCGACGCCTACGCACGCGCCTGGTTCAAGCTGACCCACCGCGACATGGGGCCGAAGCGCCTGTACCTGGGCCCCGAGGTGCCGGCCGAAGACCTGATCTGGCAGGACCCGATCCCGGCCCTCGACCACCCCGTGATCGATGCCAAGGACGTCGCCGATCTCAAGGCCAAGGTGCTGGCCTCGGGCCTGTCGGTGAGCGAGCTGGTCTCGACGGCCTGGGCCTCGGCCTCGACCTTCCGCGGTTCTGACCGTCGTGGCGGCGCCAACGGTGCGCGCATTCGCCTGGCGCCGCAGAAGGACTGGGAAGCCAATCAGCCGGCGCAACTGGCCAAGGTGCTCAAGACGCTTGAAGGCATCCAGGCCGCGTTCAACCAGAGCGCGTCAGGCGGCAAGAAAGTGTCGCTGGCCGACCTGATCGTGCTGGCCGGCAACGCTGGTGTGGAAGCAGCGGCCAAGGCGGCCGGCCACGCGGTGGAGGTGCCTTTCGCACCCGGCCGCATGGACGCCAGCGAGGAACAGACCGATGTCGAATCCTTCGCCGTGCTGGAGCCGTTGGCCGATGGTTTCCGCAACTACCGGCAGAAGGCCTACAGCGTCTCGCCCGAGGAGATGCTGGTCGACAAGGCACAGCTGCTGACGCTGTCGGCGCCCGAGATGACGGTGCTGGTCGGCGGCCTGCGCGTGCTCGGTGCCAATGTGGGTGGCTCCAAGGCGGGCGTGTTCACGCAGCGTCCGGGCCAGCTGACCAATGACTTCTTCGTTTACCTGGTCGACATGAGCGTGGCCTGGAAGCCGACCGGCGACAACGCCTACGAAGGCCGCGACCGCAAGACCGGTTCCGTCAAGTGGACGGCCACCCGTGTGGACCTGGCCTTCGGTTCCAACACGCAACTGCGTGCGATCGCCGAGGCCTACGCGCAGAACGACAACGCCGGCAAGTTCGTCCGGGACTTTGTCAAGGCCTGGACCAAGGTGATGAACCTGGACCGTTTCGATCTGGCGTGAGTCGCCTGTTGTCTGGAGAGACAAAACAAAGGCCGCCTTCGGGCGGCCTTTGACATCTGGCGGCGATGCGCGCGCTGGCCGCGCTCAGGGCTGGGGTCGGCCAGGGCCTTGGATACCTTCGGCGCGTGCTGCGAGATAGGCATACAGGTCCATGATCTGCGCGCTCACGACAGGTTCCCCTTGCCAGGCCGGCATCGTCAGCGGAGCGTCTTTGCGTTGCATGACCACTTCGACCTGGGTTTCCCGTGATGCGCCGGGGTTGTTGGCTTGCGCTGCTGGCTGCGTCCAGTCGTAGCGCTGGAGCACGAGGCCGGCAAAACGGCGCGGGCCCATGTCTTTTACGCGCGGCAGCAGGTCGGGGGCGTTGACCGTGCCGTTTGCTTCGGCGCCATGGCAGCTGGCGCAGCGCGCCTGGAAGACGCGCCAGCCGACATAAACCGAGCCTGGCGGCTTGGTGCGCTGGGCGATTTCCTGTGCCGGCTGGCGGTTCAGCCATTCGGCGGAGCAGCCGGCCAGCAGCAGCGCCCCAAGCAGGGTCATGCCATACAGACTGCCGCGGCGCAGCTGCATCGAGACTGAAAATAGTGCCATCGTCGTGTCCTTCTCTGGGCTGAAGGGTGGTTCCTGCAGCCGGTGATCCATGGCCGCATTATGCGGGTGCATGAGGGCGGCGGTGAGCGTCCACAGGCAGCGTCCACAGGCAGCGGCCTTGCGGTGATCAGATCGTCAGCGGGTCGACATCCACCGCCCAGCGGATCAGCCCTTTGCCCTCGGGCCCCTGCCGCACGTCATGCAACACCTCATGCCAGCCCGCCAGAAAGCGCTGCAGCGCCGCGCGTGACGGGCTTTCGATCAGCATCTGCGCGCGCTCCACATTCGCCACCCGCTGCACACTCATCGGCACCGCCGGGTAGAGTGTGACGCCCAGCGCGGCGGCGGCTTCGGTGCCTGATGCGCTGGCGGCCTGCAGAAAGCCCTGTGCGGTTTCCTGCGTACGTGCCTCGGCGCGCACCAGGGCCTGGAAGCTGAACGGCGGCAGGCCGGCCTGTTCGCGCTCTTTCAGCTCCCCGGCGGCGAAGGCCGGGTAGTCGTGTTTCTTCAGCGCCTCGAACAACGGGTGCGCGGGGTGGAAGGTCTGCACCCACATCTCGCTGCCACTGATGCCGGCATCGCGCCCGGCGCGGCCGGCCGCCTGCATCAGCAGGCTGAACAGGCGCTCCGGCGCGCGGAAGTCGCTGGAGAACAGCGCGCTGTCGGCGTTGACGGCGGCCACCAGCGTGATGCGGCGGAAGTCGTGGCCCTTGGCGATCATCTGCGTGCCGACCAGCACGTCCACTTCGCCGGAATGCACCTGGGCCAGTTGCGATTCCAGCTCGCCCTTGAGCTTGGTGGTGTCGGCATCGATGCGCGCGATGCGCACCGGGCTGCCGTCCGGCCGCTGCACGTCGGCCAGCAGTTCGGCCAGGTGTTCCTCCAGTTTTTCGGTGCCGCGCCCCATCGGCCGGATGTCGGGGTTGCCGCAGGCCGGGCAGGCACGCGGCACGCGCTCGGTGAGGCCGCAGTGGTGGCAGCGCAGCGTGCGGTCGATCTTGTGGAAGACCCGGAAGGCGCTGCAGTAGGGACACTCGCTTTTCCAGTCGCAGTCTGTGCAATGCAGCACCGGCGAATAACCGCGCCGGTTCAGGAACATCATGCTCTGCTCGCCGCGCGCGATGCGGGCCTTGATCGCCTCCAGCAGCGGCGGCGAGAACACCGCATGTTTAGGCTGGTGGTTCATGTCGACGCGGCGCACCTGCGGCAGACCGCTGGCCGGGTTGTGGCGGCCGTCCGCGGTGACGGCGGGCTCGTTGTTGCCGCCCACGCGGCTGGGCATGTGCAGCCGCGTGTAACGCCCGCCTTCGCTGGCAGGGCGGCTGTGGTGCCAGCTTTCCAGCGAGGGCGTGGCCGAGCCGAGGATGACCTTGGCGCCTTCCAGGCGGCCGCGGTAGACCGCGAGGTCGCGCGCCGAATAACGTGCGCCTTCCTGCTGCTTGTAGCTCGGGTCGTGTTCCTCGTCGACCACGATCAGCCGCAGCTTCGGCAGGGACGCGAACACCGCCATGCGCGTGCCCAGCACGATGCGCGCCGCACCGCTGTGCGCGGCCAACCAGCTGGCCAGGCGCTGCGGGTTGGTCATGCCGCTGTGGAGTGACACCACCGCCGGCTCGCCGTACAGCGGGCCGAAACGCTCGATGAAACGTGCCTCCAGCTGGGGCGTGAGGTTGATCTCGGGCACCATCACCAGCGCTTGCGCCTGCGGGTCGCGTTCCAGCAGTTGTTGCACGCAGCGCAGGTAGACCTCGGTCTTGCCGCTGCCGGTGGCACCGAACAGCAGGAAGGGCCCGTCCTCGTCCTCGATCCGCGTGATGACGCTGGCCTGCTCCGGCGTCAGCGTCAGCGGTGCGCTGGTCGGGTCGATGGATGGTGGGCTGCTTGGTGTCGCCTTGGCCTGGCGCTTGAGGCGGCGTGCCAGTTGCTCGGCGCTGAGTTCGCGCAACTGCGGTGGCAGGGCGGCCAGCGCCACCTCGCCCAGGGAACGCTGGTAGTAGCCAGCGGCAAAGTCGACCAGTTGGCGCCAAGCGGGTGTGAGCGGGAGCAGGCTGTCCAGCGCAGCCGTGATCGGGCGGGTCTTGTCGGCATCGAACGGCACCACCTCACCGCTGGCCGGCGTATCCCACACCACGCCCAGCGTTTCGCGTTTGCCAAAGGGGACGCGGACCAGGGTACCGGCCGCAAGTGCCAACTCACTTCGGTAACTCAGCGGTCCGGCCACCTGGCTGTGTGCCGGGGTCTGGACCAGGACCGAAAGCCAGTGCGTCATGAGAAAGCCGAGGTTGGGGTGAATTCTTGAAGTTGACTTCCGGAAATGGCGCTAAGTCCTTGATCTGGAAGGGTTTTGTGATGCATTCAAAGTTTCTGTGGATAACTTTGTTGATATCGGGCTTTGGCCGCGGGCGAAGCCTTGAAAATCAAGGCTTTTCTTGAAATGCCCAGAAAAAAAGCAAAGCGCAATACCTTTATAAATCAACAACTTAGATTCGCTATCGCTTTTATAGCGATCATCCCCCATTTGGGGGACGGATTCTGCACCGCAGCACAAGATTTGTGCATAAGTCAGGATTCACCAACCTTTTTTGGGGCGCGCGGAACTGGGGTAAACCACTATTTCCGCATCTTCCGGGAGTGTTCGTGCACCGCCTGCACCAGGGCCGCCACGTGCTCGGGCGGGGTGTACTGGCTGATGCCATGACCCAGGTTGAAGATGTGGGTCGGGCCCTGGGTGGCCAAGTCGCGGTGCGGCGCGCCGAAGCTCTCCAGCACCTTTTTCACCTCGGCCTCGATTGCGGCCGGCGGGGCGAACAGCACATTTGGGTCGATATTGCCCTGAAGTGCCTTGTGGGTGCCCACCAAGGCGCGCGCCTTGCCCAGGTTGACGGTCCAGTCCAAGCCCAGCACGTCGCAGTCGAGCTGGCCCATCTCTTCCAGCCACAGGCCGCCGCCCTTGGTGAAGACGATGCGCGGCACCACCTTGCCGTCCATGCCGGTGCGCTTGAGTTTTGCCAGCACGCGGGCCGTGTAGGCCAGGCTGAACTGCTGGAAGGCGCCGTCGGCCAGCACGCCGCCCCAGCTGTCGAAAATCATCACCGCCTGCGCGCCGGCGTCGATCTGGGCGTTCAGGTAGGTCGCCACGGCATCGGCGTTCACTTGCAGGATCTTGTGCATCAGGTCCGGCCGGCTGTACAGCATGGTCTTGACCTGGCGGTAGTCGTCCGAGCCGGCGCCTTCGACCATGTAGCAGGCCAGCGTCCACGGGCTGCCGGAGAAGCCGATCAGCGGCACACGGCCGTCCAGCGCCTTGCGGATCGAGGTCACGGCGTCGAACACATAACGCAGCTTGTCCATGTCCGGCACTTCGAGCCTGGCCACGGCCGCCTCGTCGCGCACGGCGGTGGCAAAACGCGGGCCTTCACCCTGGGCGAAGGACAGGCCCAGGCCCATGGCGTCGGGCACGGTCAGGATGTCGGAAAACAGAATGGCGGCGTCAAGCGGGTAGCGTTCCAGCGGCTGCAGCGTGACCTCGGTGGCGTAGTCCACGTTGGTGGCCAGGCCCATGAAACTGCCGGCCTTGGCGCGTGTGGCGCAGTACTCGGGCAGGTAACGGCCAGCCTGCCGCATCAGCCACAGCGGCGTGTAGTCGGTGGCCTGGCGCAGGCAGGCGCGCAGGAAGGTGTCGTTTTTCAGGGGGGCGAAGCTGGGGGTAGAACTCATACCCCCGATTGTCGCAGGTGTACCGGAGCCCCCGTGCAGGCTTAGCGCGCCAGCCGCACTTCGAGGATTTCGAAGTCGATCGCCTCGCGGTAGATGCGCGCGTCCTGGCCGGCCATGTGCAGCAGGATCTTGGGGGCCTGGTGGGCCACGAGCCGGTGCGCCGCGATGCCGGCCAGCACCAGGGCCAGGCCGACCCACGGGTAGCCGAACCAGGCCATGCCGATGCCGCTGCCGATCACGGGCAGGATCAGCGCCGTCAGCATCAGCCGGTGCTTGACGTACTTGCGGGCCCGCTCCGGGTTGACGATGACACGAAAGCGCCCGGCCGGCAGGCCGGCGCGGAATTCGTCGTAGGGCACCTCGATGGTTTCCGGTTCCGTGTTGTCGACGGCGGGTGTCTCGCTCATGGTCTTGTTTTCAGGCTCGGGCCTGGTCGATCGGGCCTTGATTCTGCACCACGTCCACGGTGGCGTTCCAGGTTCACAGTTGCGCCAGGGCCGCGCGGACTTCCTGCACGCTCAGGATTTCCGACAGCACGATCGGCGTCCTGCCCTGTTGGTAGAACACATAAACCGGCACGCCGTTGCGCCCCAGTTGCGCCAGTGCGGCAGTGATGGCCGGGTCGCGCCGCGTCCAGTCGGCGCGCAGCAGCGTCACCTTTTTCGCTTCCAGCTCGGCCAGCACAGAGGCATCGGCCAGTGTGGTCTGTTTGTTGTACTGGCAGGTGACGCACCAGGCGGCAGTGAAGTCGACGAACACGGTCTGCTGGGCGGCCACTAGCTGCTCCACCCGGCCCGGGGCCCAGGCCTGCCAGCGTTCGCCGGCCGCCGGGGCTTCCGCGGTGGTTTGGGTTTTCAAGGCAAATGGGCCGATGGCCCAGGTCAACCATGCGCCGACAGCTATCAAAATAGTAGCAATCACGAGGCGCGAACGGCCGGTGAGCGTGAGCGACCAGATCACCGCGCTGAAGACCACCAGCAGCGCCAGCAGGGCGCCGGCACCGTCCACCCCGCTCTGGTGCCCCAGCACCCAGACCAGCCAGGCCACGGTGCCGAACATCGGGAAGGCCAGCAGTTTGCGCAAGGCGTCCATCCAGGCACCCGGCTTGGGCAGGGCGCGGGCAAACGCCGGCACGAAGCTGGCCAGCAGGTAAGGCAGCGCCAGGCCTAGGCCGATGGTGGCGAAGATCAGCAGCGCCTGCCCCGCCGGCAAGGTGACGGCCAAGCCGAGAGAGGCGCCCATGAAGGGCGCGGTGCAGGGCGAGGCCACCGCCACCGCCAGCACGCCGGTGAGGAAGGCGTCGAGCACCGGGTGGCGTGCCTGGAAGGCCGCCAGCGAGGAGGGCGCGAACTGGCCGAACTCGAACACGCCGGCCAGGTTGAGGCCGATCAGGGTGAAGAGGGCGGCCAGGGTCGCCACCACGGCCGGGTTCTGCAACTGGAAGCCCCAGCCCAGGCTTTCGCCAGCAGCACGCAAGCCCAGCAGCAGCAGGCCCAGCAGCACGAAACTCACCACCACACCGGCGGTGTAGGCCAGGCCGCTGATGCGGTGGCCGCGGTGGTCGTCGGCATGGCGCGTGAAGCTCAGCACCTTGATGGCCAGCACCGGAAAGACGCAGGGCATGAGGTTGAGGATCAGGCCGCCGAGCAGCGCGCCCAGCAGGGCGGCGATGAAACCGAGCGAGGCGGTCGGGGCCGCCGGGGCCTGTGCATTGGCTTGCAGGGCCGCTTGCAGCGCGGGCGACAGCGCCGCCGGGGCCGCCGACTTGGGCCACTCGCCGGTGACCGGCAACTCGACGCGCCAGCCCGCGTTCTTGTGCGTCAGCACCAGCGGCAGCACGGTGGGGCTGGCACTGCGCGCTTCGACCAGCGGCAAGGTGGCGGTCCAGACCGCACCCTGCCAGGCCTGCTGCCAGGGGGCTGAGGGGTTGATGACTTCGGTGATTTCCGGGAAGGCCTCCAGCGTCTGGCCCTGCAGTTTGGCCGGCAAGCCGCTCAAGGTCAGCTGCAGGGTCTGGCCGTCGATGCGGAGCTGGCTGCCGTTGCCTGCCGCCAGCGCTTGCGGCTGGGCGGCCAGCGCGGCGTCGAAGGCGGCGCCGTTCAGGGCGGTCGAGCCCTTGACCGGTACGCTGAGCGTGAACTCGCCTTCTTCCGGAATGCATTCCTTGCGGCAGACCAGCCAGCTGGCCTTGAGCTTGACCGTCAGGTCCGGGTTGAGCAGCGAGGGTTTGAAGTCGGGCGTGATGGTCAGCGGCACCGGCAGCAGCACCGTGCCTTCATAACCGTAGTTGACCAGCTTGCCGAGCGAGATCTTGTGCGGCAGCGGCCAGGCGATGTCGCCGGCCAGCACACCGGGCGGCAGTGTCCATTCCAGCTGGGTGGGCAGGCCGGAGTCGCCCGAGTTCTTCCAGTAGGTGTGCCATTCGGGCTGGTGCCGGATCTGCAGCCCGAGCCAGACCGGCTGACCCGGCGTCACGCCCTGGGGGGCATGGGCCATCAGTTCAGCGCGCACCTGCTCGGTGGTGACCACCGATTTTTGCGAGCTTAGCTGGGCCTGGGACCCAATGGAGAAAGCGGCAGCTGCTATGAAAAAGAGAGCGTTCTGCAGAAATCGGGACGGCCGGGGCAAGGTCATGAAGGGCAAGCGGTGAGTGAAGCCGGTGGGAGTGAGGGGGCGCGGCACAAGTTCCCCGCCCGTTCGAGCGGGCGATGCACAGGCCACAGGCCTGCGCCGGGCGCAAGCACCAAATATAAGCCAAGGCGAAAGGGCTTGCAAAAGGCTATGGCTGTCATAGACACTATCAAAGCCACGAGCCGGCTTGGGCTCGAATAATGCTTTCGTTTCCCGGAAACAGGCCGCGAAAAAGAGCCTGCACATAACGTTCATCTCGCGGAGGATGCTTATGGTGCCCAGTATGGAAGCGGTTCTGAGCCCTTGGGTGACGCAACTCAAGGCCAAGACCAATCTACCGGTCCTGATTCAGTGGGGCGACAACCCGGCGCCGGGCTCCGGCCTGCGGCTGGGCGAGTTCAGCCAGCCCAAGGTGGTGATCCAGGTGCGCAAGGCCAGCGCCATTCCGATGCTGCTGTCGCCCAGCCTGGACAGCCTGGGCGAGGCCTATGTCGAAGGCCAGATCGATGTGACCGGCAGTGTGGACGACGTGCTGGACATCGCGCACCGGCTGGCCGAGGCCGGCAGCAAGACCGAGGGCCGGCTGTCGCGCATGGTGCGCCGTTTCACGCACACCCAGAACACCGACCGCGAGGACATCCAGTACCACTACGACGTCTCCAACGCGTTCTACCAGGTCTGGCTCGACCCGGCCATGGTCTATTCCTGTGCCTACTTCGAGAATGGCGACGAAACGCTGGCCGAGGCGCAGACCAAGAAGATCGACCACATCCTGACCAAGGTGCAGCTGCAGCCGGGCCAGCGCCTGCTCGACATCGGCTGCGGCTGGGGGGCGTTGGTCATGCGGGCAGCCTCGAAGTTCGGCGCACGCTGTCTGGGCGTCACGCTGTCGCAGCGGCAGTTCGAGCTGGCGACCGAGCGCGTGCGCCAGGCCGGGTTGGCCGACCGGATCGAGATCCGTCTGCAGGACTACCGCGAGGTGCAGGGCCAGTTCGACCGCATCACCAGCGTTGGCATGTTCGAGCATGTCGGCATCCAGCACCTGCCGGCCTATTTCAGCCGCATCAACGATCTGCTGACGGACGATGGCTGGGTGCTCAACCACGGCATCACCTCCACCGACGCCAACGATGGTGAAACCAGCCACGGCGGCGGTCGTTTCATCGACCGTTACGTCTTCCCGCACGGCGAGCTGCCGCACATCGGCACCGTGCTCAGGACCCTGCAGGAGGGCGGGCTGGAAGCGCTCGACATCGAGAGCCTGCGCCGCCACTACGCGCGCACCACCGGCTTGTGGAGCCAGGCCTTTGAAGCCCACGGCGAGCAGCTGCGCGGCATGGTGGACGAACGGCGCTGGCGCATCTGGCGCGTGTATCTGGCCGGCTGCCAGTGGGCCTTCGAGCACGACGAGGTGTCGCTGTACCAGGTGCTGTGCCGCAAGGCCGGCCGCCCGGCGCGCGGCTTGCCCTGGTCGCGGCGCTGGATGTACAGCGGGCGCTAAAACCAACGTTGAGGCCGGCGCACTCCGATAATGGCGGCATGCCCGACCAGCCTGCCGCCATCGTCCTGACGACGCTCAACGCCAAGTACATCCACGCCTCGCTCGGCCTGCGTTACCTGCTGGCCAATATGGCGCGTCATGGTGGCGAGGACTTGCGCGCGCGGAGCGTGCTGCGCGAGTTCACCATCGCGCGTGAGCCGCAGCAGATTGTCGATGAACTGCTGGCACTTAATCCGGCCATCGTCGGTTTTGGTGTCTACATCTGGAACGTGACGCAAACCACCGAGGTGCTGCGCTTGTTGAAGGCGGCACGGCCCGAGGTCAAGGTGGTGCTCGGCGGTCCCGAGGTCAGCCACGAAGTCGAGCAGCAGGCCATCGTGCGCCTGTCCGACCACGTGATCACGGGTTGGGGCGATGTGAGTTTTCCCAAGTTGTGTCGTGCGCTGCTGCAGGGCCCGGCACCGCTGATGAAGGTCATCGCAGGCGTTCAGCCACCGCTGGACGAAATCGTGTTGCCCTACGCCGAGTACAGCGCCGACGACCTGGCGCACCGCCTGCTGTATGTGGAGGCGTCGCGCGGTTGCCCGTTCAAGTGCGAGTTCTGTTTGAGCTCGCTCGACAAGACCGCCTGGGCGTTCGACCTCGAGACCTTCCTGGCCGAGATGGATGGGCTGTACCGGCGCGGCGCGCGCCATTTCAAGTTCGTCGACCGCACCTTCAACCTCAAGGTCGAGGCTTCGGTGCGCATCCTGCAGTTTTTCCTCGACCGCATGGGGTCGGACCTGTTCGTGCACTTTGAAGTGGTGCCGGACCAGTTGCCCGACCGGCTGAAAGCCATGATCGTCCGTTTCCCTGAGGGCGTGCTGCAGTTCGAGGTTGGCATCCAGAGCTTTAACGTCGAGGTGCAGCAGCGCATCTCGCGCCGGCAGGACAACGACAAGACCGAGGCCAACCTGCGCTGGCTGGTGGGCGAGAGCCCGGCCCACCTGCATGCCGACCTGATCTTCGGCCTGCCGGGTGAGACGCTGACCAGTTTTGCGCAAGGCTTTGACCGCTTGTATGCGCTGGGGCCGCACGAGATCCAGCTCGGCATCCTCAAGCGCCTGCGCGGCACGCCGATCGCGCGCCACACCACCGACTACGGCATGGTCTACGACCCCGCTCCGCCCTACACCGTGTTGCAGACCGGCGCGGTGGACGCGGCCACGCTGCAGCGCTTTACCCGTCTGGCGCGCTACTGGGATTTGGTGGCTAATTCGGGCCGTTTCCGGCAAAGCCTGCCGTTGCTGTTGCAGGGACCGTCGGCGTTCGCGGCCTTTGGGGCTTTTGCCGACTGGTTGTGGCAGCGCCAGGGCGAGACGGCGCACCTGACCCCCGAACAACTGGTCGATGCGCTGTTCGATTACCTCGTCAGCGAACGTGGGGGCGACGAACAGGCGGTGCGCCAGGCCTTGCTGGCCGATTACCTGGCCAGCGGTGCCCGTGCGCGGCCGCGCAGCCTGCGCACGGTGCTGCCGCCCCAGGGGGTGCCCGTACCGCGGGCCGTCCGGGTGCGGGCCGAACGGCAGGCGCGCCACGGTGACCCAGCGGCGCCAGCGGCCAGCACGGCTGCGGTGACGGCCGAGGCTCTAAGATAGGCGCATGAGCACACCCGCCGTTCCTTCACGTTATTGGGCCGACCTGAGTACACGCGACTTCGCTCAGCTCGACACGGCCCGCACTATCGCCGTGCTGCCGGTGGCCGCCATGGAGCAGCATGGCCCGCACCTGCCGGTGAGCGTAGACACCGATCTGGTGGACGGTGTGGTGGCCGCGACGCTGCCGCATCTGCCGGCCGATCTGCCGGTGCTGTTCCTGCCGACGCAGGCCGTCGGCCTGAGCCCGGAGCACCAGCGCTTTCCCGGCACGCTCACACTGTCCTCGCACACGGTCATCAGCCTGTGGACCGAGATCGGCGAGTCGGTGGCGCGCGCTGGCATCAAAAAGCTGGTGCTGCTCAATTCACACGGCGGCCAGGTCAGCGTGATGGACATCGTGGCGCGCGACCTGCGGGCCCGGCTGGACATGCTGGTCTACAGCGTGAGCTGGTTCAACCTGCCGCTGGGGCCGGAGGTGGCGCAGCAGTTCAGTGCGGAAGAACACCGCTTCGGCATCCACGCCGGCCAGATCGAGACCGCCATGATGCTGGCGCTCAAACCCGGGCGGGTGGCCATGGGGCAGGCGCAGGACTTTGCTTCTGCTTCGCAGCGGCGTGCGCAAGACTTTCCCATCCTGGGCAATGGCAGGAGCGCCAAACTGGGCTGGCAGATGCAGGACTACAACCCGGCGGGCGCCGTCGGCAACGCGGCGGCGGCCACGGCCGGGCAAGGGCAGGCCGTGCTGCTGGCTGCTGGCTGGGCACTGGCGCAGCTGTTGGGTGAAATCGACCGGCTGGCGCCCGACACCCTGGTAAACACCTAATCGCAATCCCGGTTTGACAGGCCCGACGCACCGGGCTACCGTGGGCACATCTCCCACTTCAGGAGCTGCTCATGGACCAGTCCTCTGATCGTCGCCAGTTCTGGCGCTCCGACTTCGACGCGCCGGCGCTCGTCACCGTCTCCGGCCACAACCACGCAGCTCGCCTGATCGATGTTTCGCTCAAGGGGGCCCTGCTGGAGCCCGACGACAGCTGGCTGGCGCAGACCGGCCAACCCTGCCACCTGCGGCTCGAACTGGCACCGGGCGCGGTGATCGTGATGGATGCCACGGTGGCCCATGTGAAGGGCCGGCACATCGGCCTGCAGTGCGACCGCATCGACCTCGACAGCATCACGCACCTGCGCCAGCTGGTCGAGTTCAATGCCGCTGATCGCAGTATTCTGGAGCGCGACCTGGCTCATCTGATCCAGGCGCACTGACGGCGCCCGGTACCGCCGCGCAGGCTCACTTCAGGATCAGTTCCACCGGCACATTGCCGCGCAGCGCATTGGAGTAGGGGCAGACCAGGTGGGTGGCCTCCATCAGCGCCTGGGCCTCTTCACGCGGCAGGTCGGGAATGGTGACCTCCAGCGTCACGGCCAGGCCAAAACCGCCCTGACCATTCGGGCCGATGCCCACCGTGGCATCCACCTGGGTGCCTTGCAGCTTGATCTTGCGCTGGCCGGCGACAAACGCCAGGGCCGAATCAAAACACGCCGAGTAGCCGGCGGCAAATAGCTGCTCCGGGTTGCTGAGCGCGCCGCCGGGGCCGCCCATTTCTTTCGGAATCGCCAGGCGCAGATCGAGCACGCCGTCCTGCGAGACGACATGTCCGTTGCGGCCGCCGGTGGCGCTGGCACGGGTCTGGTACAAGGTTTTCATAAATCACTCCTAAAGGATTAAATCGCGTGCGATCGATTATCCGGGATTCATGACAACCTTGCTGCGGACAGGGGATTTGTCAGCCTGCGGCCGACTGCAGATGGGCCAGCAGGCTGTCGAGTTGTTTCTTGAGCTTCTGCGCGTCCTGGGTGGAATAGCCCATGCGCTCAAGGAGCTGGGTCGGGATGCAGGCACATTTCTGCTTGAGGGCGCGCCCGGCCGGGGTGAGGCTGATGTTGACCACGCGCTCGTCTTCGCTGGAGCGCACGCGCTGCACCAGACCGAGCTGCTCCAGGCGCTTGAGCAGCGGCGTCAGCGTGTTGCTGGCGAGCTGGGCGCGCTCGCCGATGTGGGACACGGCGCACGGGGCGTCCTCCCACAGGATCATCAGCACGATGTATTGCGGGTAGGTCAGCCCGAGCGGCTCCAGCAAGGGCTGGTAGAGCCGGGTCAGCAGCCGCGAGGCCGCGTAGAGCGGGAAGCAGAGCTGCTGCTCGAGCAGCAAATCGTTGGTGGAGGCGGGCATGGACTGGATAGGAGACTGCGGTTCAAACGCTATTGTTTCAGGAATCATGCCGGAGGCAAGGGTGCCGAAAAAGCAAAGGCCTTGGGCAAGCCGCTTGCCACAAGGCCTTCGAGGCGAATGCCGGTCTGACGCTCAGCGGGCCGGGGGTCGGCGCGGCGCCATGGCAGGGCCGCGGCCTTCCAGATGGCGGAACTTGATGCGGCCCTTGCTCAGGTCATAGGGCGACAGCTCGAGCGACACCTTGTCGCCGGCCAGGATGCGGATGTGGTTCTTGCGCATCTTGCCGGCGGAATAGGCGATCAGCTCATGGCCGTTTTCCAGCACGACGCGAAAACGCGTATCGGGCAGGACTTCCTTGACGACGCCGGCCATCTCGATCAGTTCTTCCTTTGCCATGTGGGTACTCCTGTGTTGCTTGGGTTAATGGGCCGGGACACGCGTGGTTTCGCGCACCCAGTTCAGGCCTTGCTCGATCGCGTAGTGCGCGGCTTCCTGGTAGGTGGGGAAATCGGGGATGAAACGCATCACCCGGTCGGTCGAGGCGCTGCCGCGCCCGCTGGCAATCGAGACCTGAGCCGCAAAGCGGCCGTCGGTCAGGGGCCGGGGGCAGGCTGCCACCCGGTATTTGCCCAGCATGATGGGCGGCGCATGAGAAATTGTCGTGTGTTGAATCATCAAAAAGCAAACCGGTCCGGGCGCCAGGCGCCTGACGGACGAATAACCAGTTGGCACGCACCTGTGCCGGTGGGGTCCGACTGATCACCCTGCGGGCCTGCGCTGAAGCGCTGGGGCAGGGCACGCGTCATAGCAGGGACGACGTGTAGAACAGCAGGGAATAAAACCTGCCGAGTCGAGAGAAGGGGGCAGGAGCGCTCAGGCGGGGCTGGACTGGCTGCCCCTCTGCCGGGGCGCTCGCGTCATGCCTGAATGGATGGACGCACACAGTCGCTTGAAACGTTGAATAACTGTAACATGTTTGCCCTCGATACGCAGGGCTTCCCTCAGGGCTCAGTAATGCGGCGGCAGCTCGTCGCGCAGGTTGCGTTGCATGGGCTGGCCGCCCTCGGGCTGATGCCGGCGCAACTCGGCCACTTCACGCAGCAGGACGTCGATCTGTTGTTGCTGGCGAAAGATGGTCTGGTTCAGCTGGTCCAGCAGGTCTTCGGCGTAACTGGCCTTGATTTCCAGCTCGGTCAGGCGGGCGTCGGTGTCGTGCGCTTGGTTCATGAGCCCTATTGGACCCGAAAACCAGCCCCATCGCGTTTGATCCGGCGTTTTGCCGGGGCCGTGGGTGCGGCCCCGGTCTCGGACGGCATCAGCCCATGGTATGGTTTGCACTGTCACCCCCGTGCTGACCACCCTCATGTTCAAAGCCTGGAAGAAACTTTTCACCCGCGCCAAGGCCTTCGAGCCGGACGAGCCCATGGAGGCGGTGCCGGTGCAGGCCCACACGCTGGGCTACCGGCGCTTCCTGCGCATGGTGTTTCAGGCGCCGGCCCGGCTCAACCTGGCCGGGCAGATGCGCGAAGTGCAGCTGCTCGACATCTCGCTCAAGGGCGCGCTGGTGGACATGGGGGCAGCGCTGCGTTGCCCGCTCGGCACGCACGGTCGCCTGCGCCTGACGCTGTCGACCACCACCTTCATCGCCATGGACATCACTGTGGCGCGTGTCCAGAACAATCTTCTCGGCCTGCAATGCACCCACATCGACCTCGACAGCGTGACGCACCTGCGCCAGTTGATCGAGCGCAATGCGCAGGACCCGGCGTTGCTGGGGCGTGAACTGGCGGTGCTGATCGGCAGCGCCTGAGGCGGGCCTCAGGCGCGCGGGGCTCAGTCGGCTTTGAAGCCGGTGGCCGCGACGGCCTTGCCCCAGGTCACGGTGTCGGCCGCGATGATGCGCGCGAACTCGTCCGCTGTGGTGCCGGTTACGCGGAAGCCAGCATCTTCCATCTTGGCCTTGGCGTCAGGCGCCTTCATCGCCTTCTGGATGTCGGCACTCAGTTTGGACAGAACGTCCGCAGGCGTTTTCGCCGGCGCGACAATGCCGAACCAGGAACTGAATTCCAGCGTCGGGTAGCCCTGTTCCTTGATGGTCGGCACATCGGGCAGCGCGGCGGCGCGCGTGGCGCCGGTGGTGCCCAGCGCCACCAGCTTGCCGGCCTTCACGTTGGGCGCCGCCAGCCCGACGCTGGCGAACACGCCCTGCACGTCGCCGCTGAACAGGCCGCCCAGCGCATCGGCCGTGCTCTTGTAGTGCACCGCCTCGGGCTTGAGCTTGACCGCCTCACCAAACATGAAGGCGCCGAAGTGGCCCGGCGTGCCGGCGCCGAAGGTGGCCATGAACAGGCCCTTCTGCTGCTGCGTCCAGCTCACGAACTCCTTCACGTTCTTGGCCGGCACTTTCTGCGGGTTGATCAGCAGCGCGAAGTCGGCGCTCACCACCTGGCTCACCGGCGCAAAGTCCTTGGCCGGGTTGTACGGCAGTTTGCTGTAGCTGCTGGGGGCAATGCTGAGCTGACCGGTCTCGCCCAGCATCACGGTGTAACCGTCGGGCGTGGCGCGGGCGGCTTCGCTGGCGGCGATCAGGCCGCCAGCGCCAGGCTTGTTGTCGACGATCACGCCCTGGCCACCCCAGGTCTCGGACAGCTTTTGTGCCAGCAGGCGCGCCACGATGTCCGGGCCGGTACCGGCCGGGAAGCCGACGATCATGCGTACCGGCCGGTTGGGATAGGTCGTCTGGGCCTGGGCGCCGAAGGTCGCCAGGCCGGCGAGCGCGGCCAATGCGACGGCGCCAGCGGTCAGGGTGCGTCGGCGCAGGTTGCGGGAGGTGGAAGAGGTCATGTCAGTCTCCTGGTTTTTTGACGAATGGGGTGAGGGGAATGGGGTTCAGGTCACGGTGTAGAACTGCAACTCGACCCGGTCGGGACGGCGCACACCGCTGCCAAGGAAGAGCCGTTCGCTCAGCCACTGCCAGGCCGGCGCCGCGGCCTCGAAGCTGGGGCTGCAGCGGAAGTACACCAGCTGCGGGTCGACCGGCTCGCCACGCAGCAGCCTGGCGGTGACCTCCGGGGCGGCCACGCGCAGAGCGCGGTTGTGCACATAGATCAGGTCGCCGGCATCGGTCTCCATGGTGTAGCGGGCGTCGAGTTCGGCCAGCCGGTCGTTGACGATGAGCTGGTAGTCGGCGCCACCGGGCAGCACGCGGGCGGTCCAGCCGCGGCCGCTGGCCTGGCCGCCCAGGATCGGGATGGTTCGGCGCAGGCCGTGCACAGCGCGGCCGACTTCCTGCGGTTGGCCGACCTCGATGCTGAGTTCAGCGAAGAGTTCCAGTTGGGGGGGGGCGATGGCAGTCATGCACGCAGCTTAAGCCGCCATGGCACGCCGTGTTGTCATCCCTTAAGATGACACGCGAGCGAGACACAACACCATGAGAAAGTGGACACCCACCGACAGCAGCGGCGGCGCGGCGCGTCATGCGCACGCGTTGGCGGAGCTGATCGGCCAGCTCGGGCAGCCGCGCTTCAGCGCGATCTTGTTGCAGACCCTGCAGCCGCTGGTGCCCGCAGCCTCGTTCTCCATCTACCGCACCGGGCGAGCCTGCGTGCCGCAGCTCTTCATGTCCGGCAGTTTGGGCGTGCCCGACACCACGCGCGATTGCTGGCATGCCTACCTCTCGGGCCCCTACCGCAGCGACCGTACGCTGATGCACGAGTGGCTGCAGCCGGACCAGCCGCTGCTGTGCCACATCACCGCCCAGGAGGTGCCGCGTGAACACCGGGCGCGTGTTTACGAGGCGCATGGCGTGGCCGAACGCGTGTCGGTGGTGCAGGCCGATGCGCAGGCGGTGTTCGCCGTCAACTTCTACCGCCACCAGCACCAGGTGCCGTTCAACGACGGCCAGGTGGCCGAGTTCGAGGCACTGGCGCCAGCCCTGCTGGCGCTGGCGCGCAAGCACATTGCGCTCTCACCCGCGGGGCCGGCCGCGCCGGTGGACAGCCGCAGCCGCCTGCTGGCGCTGGAGCCGGCGCTGACACCGCGCGAACTCGATGTGTGTGTGCGCCTGCTGGCCGGCATGACCTATGACGGCATTGCCAGCGACCTGGGCCTGGGCGTACCCAGCGTCAAGACCTACCGCAACCGTGCCTTTGCCCGGCTGGGCATCCACTTCCGCAACGAGCTGTTTGCCTTGCTGCTCGGCGGGGCGCCGCGCCGGCTTCAGGCGTAGGTGATCCAGTCGGCCAGCGCCGGTGCGTCCAGGTGCGGCAACGTGTTGTAGCTCAGCAGCGTGTGGCGCTTCGGGTTGAACTGGAACTCGGTCACTGCGCTGTTGCGGATACGCAGGTTCAACTCAATGGTGGTCTCGGGTGTGGTGCCCAGCACGTGGCCCATGGCGGTGGCGATGGGCCCGCCGCTGGAGACGATCAGCACATTGCCTTCAAAGTTTTGCCGCACAGGGTCCAGGGCGCTGGTGAAGGCGGCCAGTGCACCTGCGTCCGCCTGCGCGAGGCGGCGCAGCGCCAGCCTTTCATGGCCTTGGCGCAGGCGCTGGGCGTGCCCTGAGGTGCTGCCGGTCGGCTAGCAGCAGATCGGGTGGCCGAGTCCCTTGCTTCTGATTCGATCCGCGGGTTACAGCCCGCAGCTTCAGGTCCACAGGGGCAGGCGGATGATCAGGGTCGTGCTGTCCGATGTGTCGGACACGTCGAGCGTCACATCCCCGCCTTGCGCGCGGGCCAGTACCCGCGCCGAGTAAATGCCCAAGCCGGTCTTGCCGTCCGCGCCGGGTTCAAAACGATCGAAGAAATGCTCACGTAGCGCGGACGGTACGGCACCGGGGTTGCGGATGCGGATGAACAGCGCTTCCTGTTTCTCGACAGAGATTTCGATGCGTGCGCCGACCGGAGCAGCTTCGCAGGCGTTGCGGAGCAGGTTCTCGAAGATGGAATAACACAGCGTGGCGTCGCCGCGCGCCAGCAGCGGCGGGCGGCCCGGGGTTTCGTCGGCCAGCACGGCGATGGTGAGTTGTCTTGCGTCGTAACTCACTCGGTCGATCTCGGCGATGCGGCGCAGTAGATCCACGATGGATACCGGCTTGGGGTCGAGCACAAAGCGACCGGTCTCGATCTTGAACAGCTCGGAGGAGAGGTTGACCAGATTCATCGCATGCAGGCTGCCCTGCTCGATGGCGCGCAGCGTGGCCAGCTGGCGATGGGTGAGGTCGCGGTCCTCAAGCAGACCCTGCAACTGCGTCACCACCATCGACAGGGGCGACTTGATGTCCTGCCGGACGATCTGTTCCACATCCTCCTGCAGTTTGGCGGTCTCCAGCAGCCGGTCGTAGTGATCCTGCAAACCGTGGCGCAGTTGCAGGCTGTGCAGCAGATTGCGCAGGCGCAGGCGGAGCAGGCGCGGGACAGAGGCGTGCTCCAACACATCCACACTGCCCAGCGGCTCCAGGCGGGTGACATCCAGCGCGTGCGCACTGTCTTCGAGCAACACCACGGGGACCTCCTCGGTGCCTGGGAGGGCGCGCAGTTTCTGCAGCAGGCCGTAGGGGTCCAGGCCGGGCACGGCGCAGTCCAGTACCACCAGATCGGGGTGGTGTTCGGCCGCCGCCGCCGTGAGTGCCTGGGTCTCGGTGGTGGTACGGCTGACCCGGTAGTCTTGCGGTGACAACAGGGTAGGCCAGTCGGCGCTGCTGCCCGCCAGCACCAGCACACCGGGCTGCCGGTGGGCTGGCGCCAGGGGTGTTGCTGGGGGAAACGTTGCGTTGTCGGCCGTGGCCCGCTTCTGGACGGACAGGGCCGGCGGCGTCCAGTTCAGGGCGCGCGTCACGCGGGCTTCCAGCAAGGCCTGGGAGTAGGGTTTGACCAGCAGCGACGTCACGCCAGCGGCGATGACTTCATCCACCCGGTCCCGCCCGGCGGATGACGTGATCATGATCACCGGCAATTTGCGCAGCTTCTCGTCGGTCCGGATCACCTTGAGCAACTCCAGGCCATCCATCAGTGGCATATGCAGGTCAGCGAGCACCACGTCCACTTGGTGGTGATTCAGCAGCTTCAAGCCTTCCAGGCCATTGTGGGCGGTCAGGATCTTGCCGGCTCCCAGCAGGCGTAGTTGGTTCATGGTGACGTGGCGCATGGTTTCCAGGTCGTCGACCACGAGAAAGACCATGTCATCGATTCGGCGTGCAGGCAGCATGAAGAATTGATTTCAGTGAAGTGTGTGCAGTGCGGGCCGGCAGCGTGCCGGGTGTGGGGCGGGCATGATTTTTTCAGCGTCCTGGGGCCGGCGCCTCCAGGATGATCTCCACGCGGCGGTTGGCGGCGCGGCGGGCCGGGCTGTCGTTGTCGTCCAATGGGGCCGTGTCGGCGTAGCCGATGGCTTTCATGCGGGTCGCGGCGATGCCGCGGCTCTGCAGGTGGCGCACCACGCTGCCGGCGCGGCCGGCGGCCAGTTCCCAGTTGGAGGGAAAGCGCACCGTCTGGATCGGCAGGTTGTCGGTATGGCCCTCGACAATGATCTTGTGCGTCCCGGCCTGCTGCAGCACCGGCAGCAACTGGCTGACCACGGCCTGGCCGTCGAGCGTGAGGTCTGCTTCCCCCGAGGCAAACAGGATCTCGCTGCTGATGCGAAAGCTCACCTGGCGGTCCTTGACGACGATGGCGATGTTCTTGCCCAGCGCATCGAGCGGCAGGCCGGCAAGCGGGTCCGGCGTTGCGTTCGCAGCCTCGGCTTCCGGTGCGGACGCGGCGCTGGCCGGGGCCACCGCTTCGGCCTGCGCTGCCTGGGCGGACTCTGTCGCAGTCTTCTTGGTGGGTTCGACGAAGGTCAGCACCACGACCATGGTCACCAGCAGCAATGTCATGACGTCGAGGTAGGTGATGAACCAGCCTTCCTCCTCGCGGCTGGGCGTCGGATCAAGGTGCCAGCGTGCGAAGCTGCCGCGGGGTTGGGGTGCGCGTCTGGGCGCCGGGGCCGCCTGGGGCGCCAATGAGGCAGGTGCTTCGGTCATGGCTTTGCGCTTGCCTGGCCGCGGCTGGCGACCGCATCGGACAGTTCGTTCTCGAACACGGCGACGAAGGACTTGAGGGTTTCGCGCATCATTGACGGGCTGCGCTTGGCGCTCATCATGGACACGCCCTGCATGATCATGTTCATCAGCACCACACGCTGTTCAGTGCGGCGCTCCAGCTTGACGGCCACCGGCTTGAAGACGAGATTGGCCAGCAGGATGCCGTAGAAGGTGGTGATGAGCGCGACGGCCAGTTGCGGGCCTATCAGGCTCATGTTGCCGGTGCCCAGCACGTCCATCATGCTGACGAGGCCGACCAGCGTGCCGATCATGCCGAAGGCGGGGGCGTAGTTGGCCATGACACGGAAGATCTCGGCCTCGGCCGCCTCGCGTGCGCGCAGGCGCGAGATGCGCCACTGCAACAGATCGAGGATGTCTTCCTCTGGTGCGCGGTCGATGACCATCTGCACCCCGGTGCGCAGGAAGGGGTTGTTGATCTTCACCAGTTCGCGCTCCACCAACAGGGGGTTGTCCTGCATCCAGATCTTGGCCACCCGCACCAGTTCCTCCAGATCCGTCTGCGCGTAGAGACGTTCATTACGCAAAACGGTGCCGATCAGCCCGAAGATGCGAAACACTTCCTTGAGCGGATAGCTCAGGAACGTGGCGGACAGCGTCCCGCCCACCACCAGCAGCAGGCTGGGCAGGTCCAGAAAAAGACGTGGGTTGGCAGAGTTGGTGAAGAACACCAGTACCAGCAGGGCGAGGCTGCCGACAATGCCGATCAGGGTGGACGGATTCAAATCAGGGCTCCTGTCTTACGCTTTTTCTCCCTGCATGCGGATCGGGCTTTTTACGGCTCAGCATGATGCCAACCCAAGCCTCTGGTTTACCGGGCTGGCGTATTGTGGATGAAAGACACGTGCATTCCCAGTGTATGAATCTCGGTATTTTGCGTCAGTTCTGTCGCGCCTGACATGATGGCGTCGAAGTGGCCTGCTGCTGCAACCTTGGGGTGTGCGGGAACAGCGATTGATGACGGATAACGGCTCAGCCTTCCGCGCCAGGGACTTCGCCCGGGCCTGCTGACAGCTTGATATCAAGTACCAGTTCACGCGGCCATACCGGCCGTAAACCAATGGCAAGGCCGAGCGGTGTGTCCAGTCGGCGCTGATGGAACGAGCGCATTGCGCACGACCCGGCGCTGTGGGTCAGCAGTGCCTGAGCGTCGCAGTTCGGCTGCTTTCTAGGCGTAGGTGATCCAGTCGGCCAGTCCGGGCTGGTCCAGGTGCGGCAGCGTGTTGTAGCTCAGCAGCGTGTGGCGTTTCGGGTTGAACTGGAATTCGGTCAGCGCGCTGTTGCGGATACGCAGGTTCAGCTCGATGGTGGTCTCGGGGGTGGTGCCCAGCACGTGGCCCACGGCGGTGGCGATGGGCCCGCCGCTGGAGACGATCAGCACATTGCCCTCGAAGTTCTGCCGCACATGGTCGAGTGCACCGATGACGCCGGCCAGGAAGTCGCTATAGCTCGGCATGCCCCGGGGGCTGACCACGCCGTTCATCCACTGTGTCAGGCCATCGCGCAGCAGGCGGAAGTGGTGGCGGTACAGCTCGGGGGTGTCGGGTTTTTGCAGCTTGTGCGGGTGGATGGTGGCGATCACCGCCTCGCTGTCGTATTCGTTCAGGCCCGGCCACAGCAACGGTGTGGCGGCGCTGGGGGCGGCCAGTCCCAGGCCTTCGGCAATGCCGGCCCAGGTCTGGGCATGGCGGCGCAACGTGCCGGTGAGCACAGCGTCGAAGGTCATGCCACGCTCGCGCCAGTACTGGCCCAGGCGGACGCTTTGCTGGTGACCGAGTGCGCTCAGGCGGTCGTAATCCTGTTCGCCGAACGAGGCCTGGCCGTGGCGCACGAGGTAAAGGGTTCCCATGCCGGAGATTGTGGCAAAAACAGGTTCGGGCCCTTGTCGCTCTTGCGACGTCAGCTATCAAATCAGGAGCGTGGTCGTGGCGTCAGGACGATAGCTGCACCGACCCGCGTGGTGTGTTCAGCAACGCCTGCAAGCGCGCCGGCCCGGCCGACACGGCCACCTGGCCCAGGCCGATGGCACGGTAGGCCGCCGCCAGTGCTTCGGCTTGCGGGTGCTGCACCGTCAGCTGTTCCAGCGTGATGCCGCTGGCCGGCATGGCGTCGCCCGGGTGCACGGTGCCCCACTGGATCAGCGTCGGCAGGCCGCCGTCAAACAGGCGCTGGCCGTCCTCGCGCACCGTGATCTGCCATTGCAACAGACCCTGCGGCGTGGCGCGTTCGGCCTGCAGCACGGCGCCGCGCTCGATGCCCTGCGCACGCAGGGCCGTCACTGCGGCGCTTGCATCGGGGACGCGGGCGACGAAGTGCGCCAACTGCGGGCCTTGCTGCTGCACGCGTTCGCGCAGCGCGGCGTCGTCCATGTCGAACCAGCGCGTGCGTGCCGGCGGCGGGGCCGCCGGGTCGATGGCGATGATCTCGAAGTAAGCCTGCGGGTAACGCGCGCTGGCGATGCTGAACAGCCGGTTGTGCGTGCCCATCAGCGCATGCTGCCCGCCCGGGCCGGGGGTGAGGCCGAGTGTGGCTTCGCACCAGGCCACGCCGTCGGCCAGCGTGGTCGCCAGCACCACCAGGTGGTCGAGTTCGGCCCGCGGTGCGGTCGTCATCAGAGTTGCACCTCCCCGCTGATGCAACTGACCACCTGGCCGCCGACCCAGACCTGGCCTTGCGCATCGCGCTCCAGCAGCACGCGGCCGGCACGGCCGAGACACGTGCCTTGGGCGGCGAGGTAGCGCTCGGGCAGGTGGCCCTCGGTTATCAGCCACTGCGCCAGGCTGGCATTCAGGCTGCCGGTGACCGGGTCTTCCGTGATGCCCACCGGCGCAGCGAAGGCGCGCACCTCCAGGTCGGGCGTGGCCTGTTGCGGCGCGTCGGCCGCATGTTCGGCAAAGGCCCGCGCCTCGCGGCTTGATTTTGCTATTAGATTGATAGCTGGTTGCGCCGTATCGACGGCGCACACACCCACTTTTTGCTTCAAATCCTTGAGCATCTGGTGGTCCGGCTCCAGCGCCAGCACGGTGTCCATGCTGTCGAGCAGCAGGCCCAGCCACTGCGGACCGTTGTCCAGCTGTTGCGCGGCGCGGATCTGTGCCGGGCTGATGCCCAGCGCCTGCGCCACGCTGGCCAGCAGTTCGGGCGACGGTGTGCTGCGCTTGAGCGGCGGCGCGGCAAAGGCCTGGTGGTGGCCGGCGCGGCGGATGCTGACCAGGCCGACGGCGCATTCCTGCACGATCACGTCGGACTGCTTGGGTTGCCCGCCCTGCTCCAGCCAGGCATGGCAACTGCCCAGCGTCGGGTGGCCGGCAAACGGCAGTTCGGCGCCGGGCGTGAAGATGCGTACGCGGTAGTCGGCGCCCGGCTGGGTGGGCGGCAGCACGAAGGTGGTCTCCGACAGATTGGTCCAGCGGGCGAAGTGCTGCATTTCGTCGTCGCTCAGGCCAGAACCGTCGAGCACCACGGCCAGCGGGTTGCCGTAATAGGGCGTGGCGGTGAAGACGTCGACCTGTTTGAAGGGGCGGGTACGCAGATGGTTCACAGGTTCACCTCCGTGTTGCACACTGCGGTGCGAGCTTGCTTGGGGCGGCCCGGCGCGGCGCTCATGGCTGGTTCTCCCGGATGACGGCGGCCAGCGCCGCCACGCCGCGCTGGATCTCGTCGGCGCTGGCGGTGACGAAGGACAGGCGCAGCGTGCGCGCATCGGCCGCCTCGGCGTAGAAGGCGGCGCCCGGCACGAAAGCCACGTCACGCTCGACCGCCTGGGGCAGCAGCGCCACGCTGTCCATGCCTTGGGGCAGGCGGGCCCAGAGGAACATGCCGCCGGCGGGCTGGTTCCAGCTCACCCCGCTGGGCATGTGCTGCGCGAGTGCGGCCAGCATGATGTCGCGCTGCGCCTTGTACAGCGCGCGGATGCGCGGCACGTGGCGGTCGAGGAACCCATCCTTCATCACCTCGGCCACCACGCGCTGGTTGAAGCCGGGGCTGTGCAGGTCAGCCGCCTGTTTGGCCTGCAGCAGCTTGGGGTACAGGGCCTTGGGCGCGACCAGAAAGCCCAGGCGCAGGCTGGGCGCCAGCACCTTGGAAAAGGAGCCGAGGTAGAGGCAGCCGTCCGGGTTGCGCGCCGTCAGCGGTGCCGGTGGCGGGGTGTCGAACCAGAGTTCGCCGTAGGGGTTGTCCTCCAGCAGCGGCAGGCCGATGTCAGCGGCGCAGGCCGACAGCGCGGCGCGGCGCGCCTCGCTCAGCGTGCGGCCGGTCGGGTTCTGGAAGTTGGGCAACACGTAGAGGAAGCGCGCCGGGCTGCCGGCGGCCAGCACGCGGCGCAGGTCGGCCACGTCCACGCCCTCGTCGTCGCTGGCCACGCTCTGGATTTGCGGCTCCATGGGGGTGAAGGCCTGCAGCGCGCCGAGGTAGGTGGGCGTTTCCACCAGGATGCGGCTGCCGTGGTCGATCAGCACCTTGGCCGCCAGGTCCAGGCCCTGCTGCGAGCCGGTGGTGATGAGCACTTGCGAGGGTTCGACGTGCCACGGCAAGGCGGCGGCCACCATTTCGCGCAGCGGGCCGTAGCCTTCGCTGGCCGCGTACTGCAGCGCGGCGGCGGCATCGTCGCGCAGCACCTTGGCGCAGGCGGCGGCGAATTCCTCGACCGGAAAGGTTTTGGGGGAGGGCAGGCCGCCGGCAAAGCTGATGATGCCGGGGCGCTCGGTGACCTTGAGCAGCTCGCGCAGCACCGAGGGGTTCATTTTCTCGGCGCGTGCGGACAGCACCCAGGGCGAGGTGTGTTGGGTGCTTGGGTTCATGGTGTGTTTCCTTCTTGGGCGATGAGCTTAACTGCCTGGCGGACGTGCATTTTGCGGCCGGCCAGCACCACCGCCATCACCGCCAGCCCGAAGCCGACCGTGAGGGCATCGAGCGCCTCGTTCAGCAGCGGCACGGCAAACAGCATGGAGAGGAACGGAGGCAGCAACTGCAGCTGGCTCACGCGTACGGTACCACCGAGCGCCAGGCCGCGGTACCAGGCAAAGAAACCCAGCCACATGGAGAACACTGCCACGTAGGCAAAACCGCCTCAGGCGGACGGGTGCACCGGAACGGCGGGCCAGGTCAGCAGCGTCAAAGGGGCCGTGATGGGCAGCGCCAGCAGCAGGCCCAGCAGATCACGTGCTCGGCCGGCATGCGGCCGGCCAGCGGCAGCACGCCCACGATGACGCTGGCGTGCACGGCCTCCACGTGGCGCATGGCCAGTGAGGTGCAGATGGGAAAGCCGAACACCGCGTCCAGCGTCACGATGGCCGGTCGCCGCGCCGCCGGCGGGCCTGTTCGGCTGGGTGGACACCGGCGTGGACACGGATGCGCTGGTGCAGCGCATGCTGGCTGAGGGCTATCTGCTGGTACCGGACTCGCTGTTCCATGCCACCTGCCTGCCCGGCACGCTGATGCGCATCAACTTCGCCACGACCTAGGAGGCACAGTTCTGGCGGGTGTTTTCAAGAATAGGCGATGGAGGTCCGGCAGGCCGGCCGTCATGGCGGCAAACCGGCAGACAAGCGCGCGTCAAGCGTGTCAGATCAACCGGCCGCGGGCCGGACGTGTCCGCAGGGTGGCCAGCGTGCGCAGCAGGGCGCGGTTGACTTCTTCCATGTCGATCTGGTGCTCGTTGCACAGGGCGTGCGTGGCACGGGTGTCGGGCGATTCCAGTGCGGCGGCAATTTCGAGGTAGGGCTGGTAGGGGCCGCTGTGCTGCAGCAGGGCGGCGTGGATGCGCTCGGGCAGCGGCAGGCGCTCCAGCGAGGTGGCCAGCGGCTCGCCCAGCAGCACATCGATCTGCGACAGCAGGCCGCAGAGGTAGACCTCACGCCGCAAGTCGTCCTCCTCGCCGGCATCCAGCAGGTGCTCCATCAGGTGGGCGCGCGTGACCAGTGCCGTGCGCACCGGCTGCAGGTTCAAGTCGCTGGCGGCGTGCGGCAACTGCGTCAGCAGCCAAGCCTTGAGTACCGAGTAGCCCAGCACCATGAGGCCGCGGCGGATCGATTCGACTTCGCTGCGCAGGCCCAGGCCGGCTGAGTTGACGTAGCGCAGGAAACCGTAGGCCAGCACCGGCTCTTCGCTCAGGATGAGTTCGATCGCGTCGAGCGAGACATCGGCGTCGATGGCTTCGACCAGGCGCGCGATGGCGGCCTGGCCCGGCTGGATGAGTTGCTGCCGGTAGTTGTGCAGCACGTCTTCCGTGGACCAGCCGGCCAGCGCCCAGGCGCCTTGCTGGTCCAGACAATGCTCGGCCAGCGCGCTGCTGGCAATGGCTTCGTAAATCTGGCCGGCCTCGACCGGGCTCTGGAGCGGGGCGCCGCTTTCCTGGTCATGCTGCTTCTGCAGCGAGCTGCGCAGGCCCAGCAGGGCTTCGTTGGCCGTGAGGTTGATGATGCGCTTGTGGAAATACGCGTCGCTGGCCTGGTCGGGACGCTGGCCGGGCTCACCCTGCCACACGAGCTGCAGGCCGCGCTGGTGGGCTTGCTGCACGCGTTGGGACAGGGCGGGGTCGCCCAAGCAGGTTTCGGCGACCTGCACCCAGGGGTCGCTGGCGCTGCCGTGTTCGAGCACGTCACGCAGCAGCGCCGGCGAGTGGATCTCGAGCAGCAGCACCGGTGCCTGTTCCGGCCACAGTTCGTTCAGGGCGGCCAGCAGGTGCCGGGCATCGACCGGGACGTCCGCGTCGACATCGACGAAGAGCCGCACCGCGACGGGCTGACGCAGCTGGTTCCACAGCAGCTGATAGCCCAGGGAGATGTTGCCAAGAACGGTTTGGGCCATGGCTGAGGAGGGCGTCTTTAACTCAGGTAGTTGAACAGGGACAGGCGCTGAACCTGGGCGTAGGTCTGCAAGGCCGCACTGTAACCGGTCTGCTGGTTCTGGAAGTCCGAGATCGCCTTGACCATGTCGAGGTCTTCGGCACGCGAGCGGTCGGCCTGGATCTGCACGGACTTGGTTTGCTGGTTGCTGTCGATGGTGTCGGCCCGGTTGAGCAGGTCGCCTGCCATGCCACGGGCGGCGTGCAAGCGGCCGAGGGCGGTGTCGATTTCCGTCAGGGCGAGGTTGATGTCATGCGTCAGAACGTTGCCGCTGCTGGCACCGTTGACCTTGGCGATGGCGCTGTCGATGATTTTGAAGATGTCCGTGCTGACGCTGGGCGTGATCTGAACACTGTCGCCGTTGGCGGGAACGCCGTGGGGCGTGAGTGCCAGCCCGTCGAACTGGATCGCCTGATCGCTGGTGTAGGGCTGAGCGGCGGCGATGGTGGTGGCCGTGGTCGTGTCCACGATATCGTAGGTGGTGACGCCTGCAATCACGCTGAAATTGATCGAGTAGTCATGACCCGTCACCAGTGACGGATTGGTCACCTGGCCGACATCGGTCCATACCGTGCCGGTGTTGGCGACATTGAGTTCCGACTTGAACACGCCATTGCCGGACGATGCGTTCATCCAGACCGCCTGCCCGTCCATGGCGCTCGGGATGGCCACCGGCGTGCTGGCGGACTGCCCCGCAATGCCTTCGAACTGCACGCCCGTGCTTTTGTCGATGAACGGGGCGGAGGCGCTGGCCAAACCGCCGAAAAGCGGAATGCCGTTGCTGTCGAGCTTGTTGGCGTTAGCGAATATCAGATCGCGCAGGCCGGCCATGCGCTGGGAAAGATTGGTGCGGTCGCCGCTGTTGAAAGTGCCGTTGCCGGCACTGACGACCAGCTCGCGAATGGCTTGCAGGGAACTGACCGATTCGCCCAGTGCCGACTCAACCATGCTCATCGAATTGCGCTGGATGTTGAGGGAGCGCTGTTCGGTTTCAATGCGGGCCAGTCGCGTCATGGCGCGTTCGGCCTGGGCCATCCCGGTGGGGTCGTCGCTCGCGCGCAGCACTTTCTTGCCGGCCGAGAGCTTCTCCTGCAATTCCGCCAGGCCGGCCTGGCGGTTGGTCAGGTTGACCTGGGTGTTGTCATAGGTGTTGGCGGTGCCGAGTCTCATCATGCTTCAGTCCTTTGCGTCCGGGGCCTCAGCGACCCAGGCTCTGGAGTAGCGTCTCAAATATGTTCTGCGCCAGTTGCAGCATCTTGCCGGAAGCTTGATAGGCTTGCTGGTACTGCAGCATCCGGGCTGCTTCTTCGTCCAGGTTGACGCCGGAAACGCTGCCGCGCTGCTGTTCGAGATTGGCCGCGATCCGCTCGGAAACGGTGCTGGCCGATTGCGCGCCTTGAACCTGAACACCGATTTCCGCCATCAGGCCGGCATAACCATCGGTCAGGGGGCTGCCGTCGAACATGGCCAGGTCGCGCAGGTCCAGCATGGCCCGCGCGTTGCCCGTGTTGAGCGTGGGGTAAGGGTTGGCGGTGACCTCGAGCGAGTCGCCGGCGTTCGGCGTGCCTTTCAGCGTGAGCGACCAGCCGGTCAGTGGCGGCGCCGCGCTGTATTCGATGGCAACGCCTGGTGTATAGGTGTGGACGGTCGCGCCGGTGTCTGAGCGCGTATAGGTGCCCGGGCCGGTGAAGTTCAGCGTGACGGCGGGCGGAATGGGCACGGTGCGCGTGCTCAGTCCGGACACGGTCAGATTGCCGGTGTTGGCGGCATTGACATTGGCGGTCAGCGGGCTGGCCATGGCCAGCGCGCGTGGCGAGGAAAACGCCGTGTTGATCGATCCCGCGGCCGTGCTGAAGGGCTTGAGCAGGAAGCGGTCGCCGTTTGTGGCCGGCGTGGCGCTTTGCTGGATTTCGAGTCCGTCGATCTGCACCGGATTGGCAAGCGAAAAATCAAACGCGGTGGTCTTTCCGTCGGACAGGCGCACGATGTTGCCGGCCGTGCCCGAGGTGAAGTTCACCTCGTAATCGGAGGCCACGAATTGGGTGGTGCCGGACGGGTTGGTCTGGACGCCGATGCTCAGGGTGGTGCCCGGCGGGGCATTGTCATTGGCCGGGTAGCCGTCGGGGATGGCGGCGAGCTTGAACAGGGGCGTGCCGGCATTCCCGTTGAGATCCAGGCCCAGGGCCTGCTGCTCGTTCATGCGCGTGCCGATGGCCAGCGCCATCCGTCCGAGCAGGTTGCCGGCATTGACCAGATCTTCGTTCTTGAAGCGCAGCAGTCCCGTGACCTCGCCACCACCCAGCATGGATTCATTCAGCGGGTACGTGGTGGCGCCAGACTTGATCAGGATCCGGCTCTGGTTGGGGTTGTCCGAAAACTCGGAGGAGGCCACTTGCAAGGACGACGCGGTGGAGCCCAGCACCAGTGCCTGGCTGCCGCTGACAAACACGCCGATGCTGCCATCCGGGGCCGGAACCGAGCTGGTCTGGATGTATTTGTTCAACTCGCTGATCAGCTGATCGCGCTGGTCCAGCAGGTCATTGGGCAGGTGTCCGCTGCCGAGCGCGCGCGTGACTTCCAGGTTGGTCTTGGCAATCTCGGTGGCCAGGCTGTTGATGGCCGTCACGTCGTTTTGCAATTGCTGCGTGACGCCCAGCCGGAGTTCATAGAGTTGCGTGGACGCGGTCTGAAAGCGCGAGACCATTTCGTCCGCATTGGACAGCGCGACCGAGCGGGCCGTCAGGTCCGAGGGGGCGCTGATGACGTCGGAAAACGAGTTGAGCAGGTCGCTGACCGAAGCGCCGAGGCCGTCGGTACCGCCGGGGAACGCGCTTTCCAGCTGCTTCAGCTTGTCGTAGCGTGCCACATCGGAGGCGGCGACCGACTTCATCAGTGCCGCCTGTTTGGTCAGGAAGTCACTGTAGTTGCGCTGGACGGTCGAGATCTCGACGCCGTTGCCGTAATAGCCGCCACCGCTGAACTGGCCCCCGACGTTCTCCAGGATGACGGTCTGGCGCGAATAACCCGGCGTGTTGACGTTGGCGATGTTGTTGCCGACGGTCTCCAGCACCTTCTGGTTGACCAGCAGTGCTCGCGCGCCGACATTCAGGATGTTGCCCATGCGTCAGTCTTTCAGGCCACGGCCCGCTGCAGCCGGAGCGTCGTGTTGATGGCACGGCTCAGCTTGTTGGCGTAATCGGGGTCGGTGGCGTAGCCGGCGCGTTGCAGACCGCTGGCATAAGCCTGAACCGAACCGGTCTGCTGGCGCACCTGCGCATAACGCGGGCTGTCGGAAATCAGCCGAGCGTAGTCACGGAACGACTCCTCGTAGGAGTTGTAGGCGCGGAACTTGGCCACGGTTTTCTGCGCTACGCCGTTGACGTATTCGGTGGTGGTGACCTCGGCCACCTTGCCTTTCCAGCCCGGACCGGCCTTGATGCCGAACAGGTTGAAAGAGGTCGAGCCGTCGGCGTTCTTGATCTCGTGCCGGCCCCAGCCGCTCTCATGCCCGGCCTGGCCGATCATGAAACTGGCGGGAATGCCGCTGCTTTGCTCCACCTTGGCCGCGACACCGTTGAAGCGTTGGACGAAACTGGTCTGGCTACCGGTCGGCGTGGCGTTGCCGACGCCGGCGGCCGGCTGGATGGCTTGTTTGCCGGCAGCACGTGTGCCGCCCTGTGCATCGGCCACGCCCATCTGGCGCGAGAGCTGCTGGGCGATGATGTCCGACAGCCCGCCGGGCCGGCCCGACATCTGGACGGCCAGCTGCTGGTCGAGCAGATCGGTGCCGAGGTCGCCCTGGGCGCTTTCCAGCATGCCGGATTTCATGGTGGCCTCGCGCATGCTCTTGATCAGCTCGCGCATGAACAGCGACTCGAACTGCTTGGCGGCTTCCTTGATGGCGGCCGGCGTGTTCTCGCCGGCCTGCAGCTTCAGGCTGTTGAGCGAGCGCGCATCAGCCGCCAGGGCATTGGAGTTATGGGTCAGGTTGCCGACGCCCATGTCAGATCACCTCCAGCTCCGCATTGAGCGCGCCGGCGGCCTTGATGGCCTGCAGGATGGCCAGCAGGTCTTGCGGCGTGGCGCCCAGTGCGTTGAGCGCGCGCACCACTTCAGACAATTGGGGTGAGGCCGGCACCTGGATCAGCACGCCAGGCTCCTGTCGGATCTGGATATCGGCTTTTTCACGCACCACGGTCTGACCGCTGGAGAAGGGGCCGGGCTGGCTGATGATGGGGGTCGAGCTGATGGTGACCGACAGGTTGCCGTGCGCAATGGCGCACGGGCCCAGGGTCACGGCCTGATTCAACACCACCGAGCCGGTGCGTGAATTGATGACCACTTTGGCTGCGCGGATGGAGTTCTCCAGCGGCAGCTCTTCCATCTCGGCGATGAAGGTGATGCGCGCGTTGGGGTCGACCGGCGCCAGCACGTCAACGGTGCGGCCATCCAGGGCGCGGGCAATGCCATCGCCGAAACGGCGGTTGATGGCTTCGGCCACACGGCGTGCGGTCTGGAAGTCGGAAGCCTCCAGGCCCAGCCGGATGCTGTTGCCTTCAAGCAGCGGCGTGGGTACGGCGCGCTCGATCTGGGCGCCACCCGGAATGCGGCCGGCGCTCAGGTGGTTGATCTGGACCTTGCTGCCGCCTGCGGCTGCGCCGGCACCGGCCACCACCATGCTGCCTTGCGCCAGCGCGTAAATCTCACCGTCGGCGCCTTTGAGCGGGGTGGAAATCAGGGTGCCGCCTTTGAGCGACTTGGCATTGCCCATGGACGAAACGGTCACGTCGACCATCTGGCCCGGGCGGGCAAACGCCGGCAGCTGCGCCGTCACCATCACGGCGGCCACATTCTTGAATTGCAGCCGCGAAAGGACATCGGAAGGCAGCGTGATGCCGAGTTGCTGCAGGTAGTTGTTCATGCCCTGGGTGGTGTAGGGCATCTGGGTGGTTTGGTCGCCCGTGCCGTCCAGGCCGATGACCAGGCCGAAGCCGGTCAACTGGTTGCTGCGTACGCCTTCGATGGCGGCGATTTCCTTGATGCGGCCCGCCATGGCGCTGCCGCCCGCCAGCAGCATGCAGGCCGCCACCAGCAGCATGGCCAGCTGACGCAGCCGGTTCAGCGAGGAGGAGGATGTGCAGGCATTCATGGTTTGGGGCTCAAGTATTGGCGAAACGGGTCGATATGGGTATCAGACAGTTGAATTCTGGATCGGCTCAGAACGGCAAAACGCTGAAAAAGAACCGCATTAACCAGCCAACTGTTTGGGCTTCGTTCTGGGCGCCGCGTCCTTTGGACTCGACGCGGACATTGGCCACCTGGCTGGAGTTCACGATGCTGCCGGGCAGGATGGCGCGCGGATCGACGGTGCCGGAAAAGCGCAGGACGTCAACGTTCTGGTTCACGCCGATCTGTTTTTCTCCCACCACCACCAGATGCCCGTTGGGCAGAACCTCGGCCACCGTGGTGGTGATCGAGCCGGAGAAGGTGTTGGCGCTTTCGGTGCCGCCCTTGCCGGAGAAGTCGTTGGCAGAGGTTCCGGCGATGCGGGTCTTGTTCTCGGCGGCCGTGGCCGGGAAGTTAAACCCGGGCAGGGCCGTGACGCTGCCGTCGGCGCTGCTGGTGCGGTTGGCGGTGGAGGAGGACTTCTGGCTGGCCGTGACGTTTTCCACGATCACCACCGTCAGGGTATCGCCGACCACGCGGGCACGCCGGTCTTCGAAGGACGGGCGATAACCGACCGTCTGGAACAGGCTGCCGGTGACGGGGCGCGAGGACTGGCTGGGGATCGGCGTGGGCTTCGGCTCGGCGAAGTCGACCTTGGGTGCCGTAGTCTCGCAGGCCGTGCACAGTACCGCCACGCCGAGCAAGGCGCCTAGGCGCAGCACGTGGGGGGAACGAAGCGTTTTCATCACAGTTGTCCCAGTTTTTGCAGCATCTGGTCGGAGGTCTGGATCGCCTTGGAGTTCATCTCGTAGGCGCGCTGGGTCTGGATCATGGTCACCAGTTCCTGCACCACGTTGACGTTGGAGGTTTCCAGGTAGCCCTGCATCAGGCTGCCCATGCCGTTGAGTCCAGGCGTGCTGGTGTTGGGCTGGCCCGAGGCGGCGGTTTCGATGTAGAGGTTCTGCCCGCGCGGCTCCAGGCCGGCCGGATTGATGAAGCTGGCCAGGGCGATGGAGCCGATCTGGCGATCGACCATCTTGCCGTTTTCCTTGATGGTTGCGGTGACCTGACCGTCTGCACTGATCACCAGATTCTCGGCGCTGGCCGGGACGGTGATGCCGTTGGCGATCGGATAACCACTGTTGGTCACCACTTGCCCCTGGGCGTTGATCTTGAACGAGCCGTCACGGGTATAGCCGATGGAGCCATCGGGCATGGTCACCTGGAAGAAGCCATTGCCCTGGATCGCGACGTCGAGGTTGTTGCTCGACTGCTGCACATTGCCCTGTGTGAACTGGCGGGCCGTGCCGACCACGCGCACACCGGTGCCGAGTTGCAGGCCGGTGGGCAGCTGCGACTGCTCGGAGGTGGCGGAGCCGACCTGGCGCAGGTTCTGGTACATCAGGTCTTCGAACGCCACGTTCGAGCGCTTGAAGCCGGTGGTGGAGACGTTGGCCAGGTTGTTGGAGATGGTGTCCAGCTGCATCTGCTGGGCTTCCATGCCGGTTTTCGAGATCCACAGGGAGTTGATCATGATGGGGTCCTTGGGCGTGTATGGGTGACGTATCGGAGCGGGCTATCAGCCTTGCAGGTTCAACAGCTGGCCGGCCGATCGGTCGTTGGATTCGGCGGTCTGGAGCAGACGCATCTGCACTTCAAACTGACGTGCGGTCTGGATCATGCCGACCATGTTTTCAACTGCGTTGACGTTGGAGCCTTCCAGGGTGCCCGGCATGAGGCGGGCATTCGCATTGTTGGGCAGGGCATTGCCGGCGGTCGCGCGGAACAAGCCGTCATCGCTGCGTTTGATCGGCTCGTCCGCCGTGGGCGTGACCATCTTGAGGCGGCCCACGGTAGCCGGCTGCTGGCCGCTCACCTTGGCCGTGATCGTGCCGTCAGAGCCGATGCTGACCGTGGCGCCGGCAGGAATGTCGATGGGCGCGCCGCCGTCGGACAGCACGGGCAGGCCGCTCATGGTCTGCAGGTTGCCCGCGGGCGATACCTGCATGGAGCCGCTGCGCGTATAGGCTTCGGTTCCGTCCAGCCCCTGCACGGCAAACCACGCGTTGCCCTGGGCCATGACGTCAAGATCGCGCCCCGTCTGTTGCGAGGGGCCGGGCGTGTCCAGGTGGCCGGTCGTGGTTTCGAGCGCAAAGACGCGGGTGGTGGCGCCTTCGCCGCGCAGCGGCACGGCGCGGTAGGCCGCCAACTCGGCGCGAAAACCGTTGGTGGACACATTCGCCAGGTTGTTCGACAACACGGCCTGGCGCTGGGCGGCTGCATTGGCGCCCGTCATTGCGGTGTAGATCAGTTTGTCCATGGCGTGATGTGTTCAGTGGAGGAAGCGGGAAAACGGATCAACGCAGCTGGGTCAGCGCCGACAGCGCCTGATCCTGCGTCTTGATGGTCTGCACGTTGGCCTGGTAGGCGCGTTGCGCCGTCATCATGTTGACGAGTTCCGCGGTCAGGTCGACGTTGGAGTCTTCCAGCGCGCCGGAGCGGATGGAACCCAGGCTCAGGGTGCCGGGCGTTCCGGGGGTGGCGATGCCGGAAGAGTTGGTCGCGATCCAGTTGCCGCCGCCGGCCGGTTGCAGGCCCTGGTTGTTGCGGAAGGAGCACAGCTGGATCTGGCAGGCATCCACGCTCTTGCCGTTCGAGTAACGGGCGGTGATGATGCCGGTTTCCGAGATCTTGATGCCGGTGAAGGAGCCGTCCGGATTGCCGTTCTGGGCCAGCGAGGTGATGCCGAAAGCGGAGGCGTACTGGGTCGAGTCCGTGAAGTTGGTGACGGCCGAGTAGGCACCGTTGACGGACGTAAAAGGGACGTTGAACGGACCGGGCGTGGCCAGCGAGCCGTTGGTGTTGAAGGTCAGCGTTGCCACGTTGGTGGCGGTGGCGGAAGCATCGGTGGTCGGGTCGGTGTAGACCTCCCAGGTGTTGACGCCCGTCTTGCGCATGTAGACCTTGATGTCCTGGGGAATGCCCTGCGTGTCATAGGCGGTGATGGACGTGCCGTAGGTCGTCAGCGCAGGTTTGTTGGTCACAGCGTCGTAGGTGTCGGCGCGGGCGTCCAGGTTGAACTGGATGTCAATCGTGGTGGTTTGGGTCGGGGCATTGCTGGTGCTGGTGTCGACCATCAGCGGGCCGAGGGACTGGCCGCCGGTGTTGTAATTGATGCCGTACAGTTTCTCGCCGTTGTTGTTGACGATATAACCCTCGTTGTCGAGCTTGAAGATGCCGGAGCGGCTGTACAGCGATGGTTTGTCCTTCTCTTGACCCGCGGCGTTGAAGGGGATCAGCGGGAAAAAGCCGTCGCCGTTGATCGCCAGGTCCAGCGTGTTGCCGGTCACGGAAATATTGCCCTGCGAGAACTCCTGCGACACGGCGGAAATTTCCACGCCGATGCCGGCTTGGGCGCCGCCGCCGCCGGCACCAATGGTGGAGGCGATCACTTCGGCAAATTCGGTCCGGGATTTCTTGGCGCCGGCGGTGCCGGCGTTGGCGATGTTGTTGCCGATGACGTCAAGGTTCTTGCTGGCGGCGTTGAGGCCGGAGAGGCCGGTTTGGAAAGCCATGATTTAGGTTCCTTTGCGAAAGATGTCGGTCTGAAGAATGAGGGGGGACGGTAGGGGTGGTATCAGTAGATGGCAGCGACGTCGGTGTAGGAGACACTCTTGCCGTTGGCAAGGTTCAGCTTCAGCAAGCCGCTCTCGTTGCTGACCGACTCGATGGTTTCGACCGACATCGGCGAGGCCGGTACGCTCTTGCCGCCTACGCTGGCCTTGACGGCGATCTTGACAGTCTGGCCCGTGTAAGCCGAGGCGTCCCAGGTGAATTCGTGACGGCCCGCATCCTTGGCCCCCAGGTTGAAGGTGTCAATCACCTGGCCGCCCGGCGACTGGACTTCCACGGTCACGGTGTCGGCGCTGGCGCCGACGTCCACCGCGCCGGCGGCCACGCCGTTGCTGATGCTCAAGGTGTTGCCGGCCATCAGCACGTTGTGGCCGACCATGGACGCACTCTGCAAAATCTGCGTTGAGAGCAACTGCGAAACCATGCTGGACATGGTCTCGTTGAGCTTGTTGATGCCGGTGACCGTGTTGATCTGCGCCATCTGGCTGGTCATCTGCGCGTTGTCCATCGGGTTCATCGGATCCTGGTTGTTCAATTGCGCAACGAGCAATTTGAGGAACCGGTCCTGGGCGGCCGTCGCGTCGCTCACGGTGCCCGAGCCGCTGGTCAGGCTGTTGAGGCCAGCCGTGCTGTTGCTCACGGAAGAGGTGGTGGTCATGGTCTGGGTCCTTCTGGCTTATTGGCCAAGTTGGAGGGTTTTGAGCAGCAGCGTCTTGGCTGTGTTCATGACCTCGACGTTGTTCTGGTAGGAGCGGGAGGCGGAAATCATGTTGACCATTTCCTCGACCGGATTGACGTTGGATTGCGTGATGAACCCTTCGGCATCAGCCATGGGGTGGCTCGGGTTGTGCGTGCGCTTGCCGGGCTCCTGGTTTTCGCTGATCGTGCTGACCTTGACGCCGGCGGAGGCCTGGGAGTCCATCAGCACGGTTTCGAAGACGACCTGGCGGCCTTTGTAGATCTTGCCGTCCGGGCCGGCCACGGCATCGGCGTTGGCCAGATTGCTGGCCACCACGTTGAGCCGCTGCGACTGCGCACTGACGGCGCTGCCGGAGACGCCAAAGATGGAAAACATGGACATGGTGAGTCTCCTCGGGTCCGGTTAGAAGTTACTGGCCCTGGATCGCGCTCAAGATTGTCTTGGCGTGGCCGTTAATGAAACGAAGGGTGGACTCGTAACGCACGGCGTTGTCCACAAAATTGCTGCGCTCGCGGTCGAGGTCGACGCTGTTGCCGTCCATGCTGGGCTGGGTTTGAGGGGCATAAGCCAGCGGGTTGCCGCCGAGTTCGCCCGTGCTGCTGGCCAGCGGGATGTGCTTGCTGCTGGAGGTGCTGTTGCCCATGCGGGCGGCCGCGGGCGATACGCTGTTGCCGGTGGCATTGACCATCGCTTCGCGGAAATTCACATCCCGCGCGACGTAACCGGGCGTGTCGGCATTGGCGATGTTGCTCGCGATGACGCGCTGGCGCTCGGCGCGCACAACCAGGGCCTTCGAATGGAAGTCCAGACTGTTGGTCATTTGTGCAAACATGAATTACCTCAGCTTTCGGTCTTGGGACGCCACAGGCAACGCCCGGGCTTCCGATGTGAGGCAATTATGGAAATAACTTTAATTTTCGAGTCTCCGAAATGAGGGGAAAACACCCTGTATTTGCGTGATTCGTGGCGGGTTCCTGTCCGTATAGTTGCCAGCGTGGGGAAGGAGCCAATGCCCTCCCCGGGCCCGGTATTCGGAAAGGATTCCCGTCATGTATGGAAAAGTGGATCAGGCATTGTGGTTGCGCCCGCTGCGGGTTGTCTTGTTCGGGGTGCTTGCATTCCTGACATCTGCGGTCGCCCAGGCGCAGTCCCTGGAGGCGGAACCCGAATATCTCGGCGCCACCCGTCACTGGCTGGATCAGGCCGTGGCCGGCATCCAGTCATCCGGGGCCGTGCCGTTGCGTATGGAGGTGGCGGTCGGTTCGCTCGATAGCCGGCTGCGCCTGGCCAGCTGCTCCCGGGTCGAACCTTACATTCCGGTTGGTACCCGCCTGTGGGGAAGGACCCGGCTGGGTTTGCGCTGCGTTGAAGGTTTAGGCAAGTGGAATGTGTTCCTGCCCGTCACCATCAAGGCGATGGGCCGTGCTTGGGTGATGCGACGGGATGTGGTTCCCGGTGCCGTGCTGGGCGAAGCGGACGTGATGGAAGCCGAGGTCGACTGGGCGGAGCAGCCCAGCCCGATCATTGCGGATCCGGCGCAATGGGTGGGCCAGGTGGCCGTGCGAAATTTGATGACCGGCCAGGCCTTGCGCCAGAACATGGTGCGTCCGGCCCAGGTCTTCCAGGCCGGCGCGCAGGTCCGCATCGTGGCGCAAGGGACGGGCTATCAGATCCATTCCGATGGCCAGGCGGTGTCGCCCGGTGTTGTCGGGCAACTGGCCAGGGTCCGCATGGACAATGGCCGCGTGATGTCGGGCATGGTACTGGATGCCCGGACAGTGAAATTGGAGATGTAGGACAGGTTTTACCGAAAGGGTGCAGAAAAACCTAAAGTAAGTCATGATCTTGCCGATACCAATCGTACAAGGCTACTTCCATGGTAGTTCTGGAGAACGCGATGAAAATAGGTCAACCATCAGATTTGCCAATTGCACCGACGTCCCCGGCGACGTCGGGCGCAGCTTCTGCACCCGCCAAAGCGGCGTCCCAGGGCGCCGCTGCCACGGCAACGCACAATGCCAGCTCTGCAGGCGTGTCGGTCACGGTCTCTGCGCAAGTGCGCACGTTGGCGCAAGCCGACCGGGCCGAGTCCGCCGAAGTGGACATGGACAAGGTGAATGCCGTTCGCAGTGAGATCGAGCAGGGAACCTACGTGGTCAACCCCGAAGTCATTGCCGACAAATTGTTGGCCAATGCCAAGGAAATGCTTGATCGCACCCGAAGCTGATTTTTCGTTTTGAGGGTTGCGTGCCATGTTGTCAGCAGAAATTGAGAAGCAGTTGTCCGGAATCGAGCAGCAGTGCGAGGCGCTGGCGGTCGCGATCGACAATGGCGATCCGGTTTCTCTGGAGGCTGTCAGCACCCATTTGAGGCAGGCGGCCGTCGATCTTTCCCGTTCGCAGGGTGTTTCCGCTCTCGATGCGCAAGCCGTGCAGGAGTTCAAGACGCGCCTGCAGAAGATTGCCGGCAGCGTCGGGATACAGCGAGGCGGGTTGGCGCGCCATGCGGCGGTTGTGGAACGTGGCCTGCACGCCATGGTGCCGGCGACACGCGAATCGACGTATGGCCAGGCGGCTGGACCTTATGGGTCCGCGACGCGGCAAAGCGGCGCTTTCAAACTGCTCTCCGCCTGAGTGCTGCTGCCGGGCCTGTTTGAGGGCCGAGCGGCCGATCCCGGAAGATCCAAAAGAAACGGGGCTGCAATCGCAGCCCCGTTTCTTTTGGTGTATTTCTTCAGTGTGCCCGCATCTTGGCGCGCAAGCGGGCGATGGACTGACTGTGCAGCTGGCAAACGCGCGATTCGGTAATACTCAGGACCGCCGCGATTTCCTTGAGGTTCATGTCCTTTTCGTAGTACATGCTCATGATGTACTGCTCCCGTTCGGGGAGGCCCTTGATGGCTTCGACCAGGGATTGGCGTATGCGCTGGTCGCGCAGCAGTTCCATCGGATTGGCGTCGGTATCGACCATGTGGCGGTCGAGAAAGCTGTCTTCGCCTTCACCACCGGTCATGTCCTCAAGATACACCAGCTGGGTGCCCTGTACTTTGCCCAGCAGGGTCTGGTAGTCGTTGAGGCTCATGCCCATCTCGGCTGCGATCTCGGATTCGCTCGGGCTTCTGCCCAGTCGGTGCTCCAGACGGCGCAGCGCGATCTCGATATCTTTCTGGCTCTTGCGCGAGCCGCGTGACATCCAGTCGTTCTCACGCAACTCATCGATCATGGCGCCGCGGATACGCTGGGTCGCGAAGGTCTCGAACTGGACGCCCTGGGTGGCTTCGTAGCGCGTCAAGGCTTCGGACAAGCCAATCAGGCCGACCTGGATCAGGTCGTCAACTTCCACACTGGGGGGGAGCTTGGCCATCATGTGATGGGCCAGGCGGCGCACCAGGGGAGAATACTGCCGGATCAGGGCATTACGGTCGAGTTGACCTTTGGCGGTGTACATCAATGACTCCTCTTCCCGCTGTCATTGTCGTTCATGGCACGGTGCCAGTTTGAGTCCGGCCGGCACGGCATGCCACTTTCCAGCAGGCGCAGGGCCAACCGGTTGACGTCGCGCGGTGCATCCTCATCGGCTTGCTGCATATCCACGCTCAGAGTGGTGATCTGCCGGCCCAGAAAGTTCATGGCGCAACCCTGCAGGCTCTTGTTCATGTTGCGGCCGCTGGCCAGGCTGCGTTGGTCGGAGGCGTCCACCATGGAGACAATGGTAGGCTGAAGCCGGCCATTGAGCAACAGCTGCTTCAAGGCCTGATAGGCGGTCAGCACCGAGCGTTCGTTGGTGGATATCGCCAACAGGGGCTCGATGCGGCTGTCCGGCAGGCCGGTTGTCAGCAGGTCGACATTCGCATACAGCAACACGACGTCGTAATTCTGGAACAGGTGTTCGAGCTCATCAAAGGGCGTGACACCGCTAGTCTGCTGCGATGCTGCGCACAGTTGCTGCAGACCGAGGGCGGCAGGATAAATGGACCAGACCGTGTCCGTTGCTTCGTGCGGCATATCCTCCGGCCGGCTGTTCGGATTGAGCAATTGTTGCAGACCGGGATTGGCCTGGGACTCGGCCTGCGTGGCGTCGAGCACGACCACGGGGTAGCCCAAGTCAGTCCACGCGGCGCACAGGCTCCACAGCAAGGGAAGCTCGCTGGGCCGGTCGTCATGGCTGGCCATCACGACCAGACGGGGCGACGCCTGGACGCTGAAGCCCTGCAGGCCGGCGCCCTGGGTGGCACACGCGTCAAGCATGGAGGGATCCTTGCGACGGACCGGCAGGCTGGCTGAAGATGAAGCCCAGGTCAGATTCCTGCGCATCGAAGGCGGATTTGATCGGCGTGCGCATGGACAGGCGGACCAGCTTGGACGCATCGGCGGATTCCCAGTCTTCGGGAACACGCTGGCCGGTGGTGACGCCGCGCAGAACCAGCTGGTGCCGGATGGCGGCATCGAGAGCGGGCCCGAGCTTGACGGCTTCGTCGATCTTGGAGAGCACGGCCTGTTGCACCCCGGTCGAGCGGAAGGACGACACGACTTCGTCCAGCGTTTCACCCTGGCCGCCGGCATTGAGTACCAGCAGGCGGTTGACGCCCGGCAGATCGAGCACATCGAGCAATTCGCGCTTGCGCGGGTCGCGCGGGGCGACGCCCGAGGTGTCGATCAGGATCATTTTCTTGTTGGACAGCAGGTTCAGCAGATCCTGCAGTGCGGCCTGGTCATGGGCCAGGTGCGCGACCACGCCCAGCATGCGGCCATAGGTGCGCAGCTGCTCATGGGCGCCGATGCGGTAGGTGTCCAGGGTGATCAGGCCGACGCTGGCCGGGCCATGCAGCCGGGCACACAGGCCGGCCAGCTTGGCGGTGGTCGTGGTCTTGCCGACGCCGGTGGCGCCGACCAGGGCGTAGATGCCGCCTTCTTCCGGCAGGGTGCTGGCGCCGGCATCGGTTTTGAGATTGCGCTCCAGCACGTCCGTGACCCAGCGGACCGATTCGGCCGCTTCCAGGCTGTCCGGCAGTTTCTCCAGCATGGCACGTGCCAGGGCGGGCGAATAGCCGGCCCGGATGAGCTTGAGCATCAGGTTCGACTGGATCGGGTTCTGCTTGGCTTGACCAAGCCAGGCCAGGGTATTGAAACGTTCCTCGATCAACTCCTTCATGGCCTGCAGTTCGTCGACGATGCCTTTGGGCATTTGCGCCGGTTGGACTGCCGCCTTGGGTGCGCTGGGCGCAGGCGTGGATTTGACGATGGCGGGGGCTTCCGTGCGGGCGGCGTCCAGGCCTTCGTGCAGGCGCGAGGCAGCCGGGGCGGCCGTTTCCTGCGGAATGACCTTGAGCGAGTCGTGCCGGCGGCGCAGCATGCGCTCACGCACATAGTCCTGGAACGAGAGCGTGCTCATTGCCAGCTGCTCGGCATCTTCTTCCACCTGAGCCTGGGAGCTCGGCGATGCGCTCTTCAAAGGTTTGGATGCCGCGGCCATGGGCTTCGACACCGTGTCGGGCTTGGCGGCCGCTGCTTGCGGCTGGTCCAGCTCCGTGAGGGCGTCCTCGGCGGTGGCCAGAACCTCGACCCCGGTGGCGGTCGGTCGGTTCGAGAGGATCAGGGTTCCTTCGCCAAAAGCCATGCGTGCCTTGGCGAGCGCTTCGCGAGAGGTCGGGGCGAGAAAGCGTTGAATATTCATGATGATGCGCCTCTGAGGATCGGGCCGATACGGATGGTGTGGGTTTCAGGAATCTCGCTGTGCGCCAGTACCTGCAGGCGGGGCGCGACGCGGCGCACGAGCCGTGCGATGGCATTGCGGATGGCATCCGGCACCAGCAGGCAGGCCGGGACGCCGATTTCTTCCTGTTTGAGCGCGACTTCGGCGGCGGTGCGGCTGAGCATGTCGGCCACACCGGGGTCGAGCGCCGGGCCGCTGGCATTGCCCAGCGCCTGCACCAACAGGCGCTCCAGCGGCGGATCGATGGCAATGACATTGAGTTCGCGCGAAGGGCCGTAAATCTGTTGCACGATGGCCGGGGACAGCGCCACCCGCACGCGGCGGGCCAGTTCGGCCGGATCAGTGGTGGCGTTGGCGTGCTCGGCAATCGATTCGATGATGGTCCGGATGTCGCGGATGTGAACCGACTCCTCCAGCAGCAGCTGCAGGATTTTCTGGAAGACGGCAATCGACACCATTTTGGGAACCACTTCTTCGATCAGTTTCGGCGCCAGTTTGCTGACATGCTCCACCAGTTGCTGGGTTTCCGTGCGGCTCAGCAACTTGGCCGCGTGGACTTGCATCAAGTGTGACAAATGCGTGGCCATCACAGTCTCGGAATCAACCACGGTAAAGCCGGCCATTTGCGCCGCTTCCCGCTGTCGTTCGTCGATCCAGTGTGCGGGCAGGCCGAAGGCCGGGTCGGTGGTGGCGGTGCCGAGAAGCGGTGTGGTGATGCCGCCCGGATTGATGGCCAGGTACATGCCGGGGAAGGCTTCGCTCTCGCCCACGATCACACCGCGCAGCGTGATGCGGTAGCCGCTGGGCTTGAGTTCAAGGTTGTCACGCACATGCACCGGGGGCGGCAGGAAGCCCACTTCCTGCGCGAACTTGCGGCGTACGCCCTTGATGCGGGTCAGCAGGTCGCCCTGGCGGTTCTTGTCGACCAGCGTGATGAGGCGATAGCCGAGTTCCAGACCCAGCTGGTCCACCGGCTGAAGATCGTCCCAGCTGGCTTCGCCGTCCGGCGAGACAAGTGGCTTCTCCTCTTGCGGCTCGGGCTCTGGCGGCTTGTTTGCCAGCACCCAGGACACGTAGCCGAGGAGGGCGGCAATGGTCAGGAACACCAGGTGCGGCATGCCGGGGATGACACCCAGGATGCCCATGATGGTGGCGGTGATGCCCAGCACGCGCGGCGAGACGAACATCTGATGCATGATCTGGCGCCCGAGGTCGTGCTCCTTGCCGACGCGCGACACCACCATGGCGGCGGCGACGGAGATCAGCAAACCCGGGATCTGCGCCACCAGGGCGTCACCGACCGCGAGCAGGATGTAGCTGTCGGCGGCCTGGCCAATGCTCAGGCCGTGCTGGGCCATGCCGACGATGAGGCCGCCGATGATGTTGATGAACAGGATCAGGATGCCGGCAACGGCATCGCCGCGTACGAACTTGGAGGCGCCGTCCATCGAGCCGAAGAAATCGGCTTCTTCCGCCACTTCGGCACGCCGGCGCTTGGCTTCCTTTTCGTCGATGGTGCCGGCGCTGAGGTCGGCGTCGACCGCCATCTGTTTGCCAGGCATGGCGTCCAGCGCAAAGCGGGCCGAGACCTCGGCAATACGTTCAGCACCTTTGGTCACCACCACGAAGTTGATGACCACCAGAATGGCGAACACGATCAGACCGACCGCAAAGTTGCCGCCGATCAGGAAGTGGCCGAAGGCCTCGATCACGGCACCTGCCGCGCCGGCGCCGGTATGGCCTTCCAGCAGTACCACCCGGGTGGAGGCCACGTTGAGCGACAGGCGCATCAAGGTGGTCAGCAACAGGACCGAAGGAAAGGCGGCAAAGTCCAGCGGTCGCAGCATGTAGGCCGCGACCATCATCACCATCAGGGCGACGGAGATGTTGATGGTGAAAAACACGTCGAGCAGCCAGGCCGGCAGCGGCAGGACCATCATGGCCAGGATGGCCACGACCAGCATGGGGGCAGCGACGCCCTGCAGCATCGTCGCGTTGCTGCCAAACCATTGCTGCAGTGTTTTGAGTGGCTGGTTCATGGTGCGGAGGCGGTCTCGGCTTGTTTGACCAGAGGGTCAAGTTCGGGTGGAACGAAGGGCTCAGGCACTTCATCCGGCATGGGGCCTTCTCCGCGCATGGCGGCTTTGAGGCGGTAAACATAGGCCAGCACCTGCGCAACGGCGGCGTACAGGGTGGCGGGAATGTTTTCATCCAGTTCGGCGTTGGCATACAAGGCGCGCGCCAGCGGTGGCGACTGCAGCACCGGGATGTCGTGGGCCTTGGCGATGTCGCGGATCTTCATGGCCAGCAGATCCGCGCCCTTGGAGATGACGCGTGGCGCCCCCATGGTCGCCTCGTCGTACTGGATGGCGACGGCATAGTGGGTCGGGTTCATGACCACGAAATCGGCCTTGGGGACGGCGCGAATGCTGCCGCGCTGGGCCAGCTCCCGCTGCTTGGCGCGCATTTTTCCCTTCATTTGCGGGTTGCCGTCAGACTCCTTGTGCTCGTCCTTCATTTCCTGGCGCGACATCTTGAGTTCCGACTTGTGCAGGAAATTCTGCAGCGGCAGGTCGATCATGGCCAACACCAGGATCACCAGCAGCAGCAGGCCCATGCCGGTGGTCAGCCAGTCCATCAGGTGGCGTAAAGCGGATACCGAGGGTTGCAGAACAAGCGCGGCAATGTTGTCAATGCTGGATTTCAGGAAGACGGTCGCGATCGCGATCAAGACCACCGAGACAAGCGTCATCTTCGCGATTTCTGCCAGCTTCTTCTTGGAGAACAGGCCTGAAATGCCTTTGAGAGGGCTGAGCCGGCTCAAATCGGGCATGACGGGCTTGAGGCTGGCAACCCAACCGCCGGCGGCGACCGCGCTGAGGATGACGGCGACAATGATGAAGGCGGCAAATCCGATGCTGCCCAGCAGGCCTGTCAGTGCCATGTCCTGCAGGCGACCGAGCATGGTGCCTGGTTGCAGGATGGTGGCGGCGTCGAAAGACAGCTGTTGACTGAGGGCCAGCTTGAGGTGATTGAACAGAAGGGGCGACAGCGACATGACGACCGCAGCGCCAACACCCAGCACGGCCAGATGCGTCAGGGCCGTTGAGCGCGCGACCTGCCCCTCGGAGCGGGCTTTCTGAAGCTTGCGTTCCGAGGCGGGAAGATTGCGATCCTGACTGCTGGATTCCATGATGGCGGGACGGTTAAGTTCCCACCATTGTCGTTAACGACCCGGCAAACTAAAGGGCAAAAAGAGGGGGTTTGGCCGGCTACTTTTCATTCGGGCGCCGGCCCGTCCCGTAAGGGTCAGAAACCAAGGCTGGCGAGCAGGTCGTCTACTTCGGACTGGCTGGTCACCACCTCGGGGTTGCCTTCGGGGTTGACGACGGGGCCCTGCAGGACCGGGTGGCCGTCGACGGAGGGCGTCGGGGCCGGTTTGGCGACCAGGGTATGGGGCGGGGCGGTCTGGATGAGCAGTCCGACCAGCTGGTCCTCGATGGTCGTTGCCAGGTTGACGACGCGGGCAATCACCTGGCCCGTGAGGTCGTGGAAATCCTGTGCCATCATGATTTCGGTCAGATGCTGGTCAATCTCCTTGCTGGACTGCTCCATGTCCGTCAGGAAGTTCATGATGTGTCCTTTGGCCACGGCCGCAACCGGATCCTGGATCATCAATGCCTTGACACGGTGGGTCTCGGAGGCGATGTGGTCGTGCTGATTCTTGGCCTGATCAACCCGGTTCAGGACTTTTTCAGCGGCCTCGCCAGTCAGTTTGGCGATATAGGACAGGCGGCTCTTGGCGTCCGGCAACTCCTCGGCACTGCCGCGGAGTTTTTCTGCCATCCCCAACTCGCGCAGCGTATCGTGCAACTGGCGCGTCAACTGACCGATCTTGTGATGGACATCAGTGCTTTCCGCCTCGCCGGCGCCTGGGGTGGAGTCGCTGATTTCCATGGTTACTGCAGCCCCGTCTTCTTGAGGATGTGGATCAGTTTGTCTTCCAGGGTCGCCTTGGTGAATGGCTTGACGATATAACCCGCCGCGCCTTGCTGGGCGGCCAGCACGATGTCTTCTTTTCGAGCCTCGGCCGTCACCATGAGCACCGGAATGTGCTTGAGCTTCTCATCCTTCTTGATCTCGGCCAGCAACTGAAAACCGTTCATGTTCGGCATGTTGATGTCGCTGACGACGAAGTCGAAGCTGCTGTTGCGTAATTTCTGCAAGGCAACAACGCCGTCTTCGGCCTCATCGGCCTCACTGAACCCGCTCTCCTTGAGCAGGTTGCGGACGATGCGCCGCATGGTGGAAAAATCGTCAACGACTAGAAAACGGAGCGGATTGGCCATAAGTGACCCTTTCAGTGGCTTGTTAGCCAGATTATCGCAAGGAAGCGTGGATTCATGATGTCCGGGTTTTCCTATCGGGAGGCTGTTTCCCCGGCATCGGTGCTGGTGGAGGATGATACCGGCGTGCGGCTGGCGCCCAGCAGGCGTTCTTCGGCTTCGCGGGTCATCACAATGATACTGATTCGGCGGTTGATTGGGCTGAGCGGATTGTCCGGCTCCAGCAGGACGCTGGACGCCAGGCCGACGACGCGCGCCACCTTGTCCTCGGGCATGCCGGCCGCGATCAACTCCCGGCGCGAGGCATTGGCACGGTCGGCCGACAGTTCCCAGTTGCTGTAGCCGCGTTCGCCGCTGCCATAGGGCGCCCGGTCGGTGTGCCCGTCAAGGCTGATCTTGTTGTCGACTCCGCTGAGCGCGGCCCCGATTTCCCTCAGGATGTCGCGCATGTACGGCTTAACCACGGCGCTGCCGGTGTCGAACATCGGGCGTTTCTGGTCATCGACAATCTGGATCTGTAATCCGTCAGGCGTTGTTTGCAGCCGAATCTGGGAGCTGAACTCGGCCAACCTGGGGCTGTTGGAGATCACGCCGCTGATCTTGGCGCTCAGGGCCGCCATCTTCTTGGCGTCCTGCTTGGCGGCCTCGGCGCGCATGGCTTCCATATCCTTTTTTCTCTGCCCCAGTTCCTTGCTGTCGCCCTGGCGGGCTTGACCGGCGATTTGCGTCAAGTTGGCGCCGCCGCCAGGCAGGATGGTGTTACTGGCACCGGTGCCGCTGCCGCCAGCCATGGCGACCTTCAACGGGGCGCTGAAAAAATCAGCAATGCCTTTCTTGTCGCCCTCGGTGGTGGATCCAAGCAGCCACATCAGGAGAAAGAACGCCATCATGGCGGTCACGAAGTCGGCGTAGGCAATTTTCCAGGCGCCGCCATGGACGGCATGGCCGCCCTTCTTGACCTTTTTGACGATGATGGGTTGGAGTTTCTTGGCGTCGGAAGCCATGTCAGTCTTCCTCAGCCTTATTTCTTGCCGCGGACATGGCTTTCAAGTTCCAGGAAGGTCGGGCGCTCTGTCGAGAACAGCACTTTGCGTCCGAATTCAATGGCCGTCGCCGGGTTGTAGCCCTGCATGCTGGCGAGCAGGGTGGTTTTGATGCATTCGAGCTCCTTGGAGGCGTCAGCCGCTTTCTGCTCAAGCAGGCCACCCAGCGGCTCCACGACGGCATAGGCCAGCAGAATGCCCAGGAAGGTGCCGACCAGTGCCGAAGCGATCATGCCGCCCAGCACAGCCGGGGGTTGGCCCACCGAACCCATGGTGTTGACCACGCCCAGCACGGCCGCCACGATACCGAAGGCCGGCAATGCGCCTGCCAGCCGGGCCAGGGCCGCCACCGGTGCGTGGGCTTCCTGGTGGTGGGTGTCGATCTCGCTGTCCATGAGCGATTCAATTTCGTGGGCATTGAGGTTGCCCGAGACCATCATGCGCAGGTAGTCGGTCATGAACTCGACGACATGATGGTCGCTGCCCACGGCAGGATATTTCTGGAAGATGGGAGACTCGTGGGGATTCTCGACGTCCTTCTCGATGGCCATCAGGCCTTCCTTGCGGGCTTTTTGCAGGATGTCGTAAAGCAACGCCATGAGCTCCATGTAGCGTTCTTTGGTATAGATGGAACTCTTGAGGGCCTGCGGCAACAAGGCGATCGTGGCCTTGAGCACTTTGGGCTGGTTGTTCACGGCAAAGGCACCCAATGCGCCGCCGAAGATCGTGATCATTTCGAACGGCAGGGCGGTCAGGAGCACGCTGATGTTGCCGCCGTGAAAGACATAGACGCCGAAGATGCACCCCATGGCGACGACATAACCGATGATGACTCTCATGTTTGTGCGGTGTCAAAGTTGGAGGTTGCTGCTGAAGCGCGGGGGCCGAACGGGTAAGACAGATCGGATCATTCTAGGGGATCGATCTGCGCGCCAAAACGGGAAAAGGGCCCCAAAGAGCCCTTTTTTGACGTTTTTCCAGCCGATGCCGGTGACGCTCAGTGGAGCAGGATGCCGCCGGCGGCTGAACTCTTGCCGGCCCGTGCCGGAGGCGAGCACAGCCCGCACTCGAAATGGCGAGAATTCTCGTACGGCTCGGTCACGAAGTGGCCGCCGCACTTGGAGCAGCACGTCATGCCCAGCATGTTGTTGTCGATGAACTTGACCAGGCGCCAGGCGCGGGTCAGGGACAGAATGGGTTCCATGGCGCAAGAGGTGATCTGCTCGCTGTAGAGCTTGTACGCCTTCATGATGGCGTCGATGTCCTCCAGCGCGCTGACCTTGGTCAGGTACTCGTAGATGTTGAGGAACAGCGAGGAGTGGATGTTGGGCTGCCAGGTCAGGAACCAGTCGGTCGAGAAGGGCAGCTGGCCCTTGGAGGGGGAGCGGCCGGCCACTTCCTTGTAGAGACGCAACAGGCGCTCATAGGACAGATTGGTTTCGCTTTCCAGGACTTGCAGGCGGGCGCCGAGCTGGATCAGGGCAACGGCCCGTTCAATTTCACGGGATTCGTTGAGGACGCTTTTGGTCGTGGCCATGTCGGGGCTCCTCAGATGGACTCGGCGAAGCGGCCGGACATCAGGATGCTGGCGTGCAGCTTGGTGGTGGCGTCGTTGTCGACCTTGCGCGTGGTGTGGTTGGTCAGCAGGTTCCAGACCACCTCGTCATCCATGCGGAAGCGGCACAGCAACATGTTGCCGGAGGCGATTTTCGAAATCTGCACCGGGGACAGGGCGGCGATCAGATCGGCCGATTCTTCCGCAATACCCAGGCGGAACAGAGCCTCCGCCTTGTCCTTGCGGATCAGGCTTTGCGCCAGCATCAGGTAAGTCAGATTGGCTTCGCGGATTTCAGCGGTCAGTTGCTCGTCGGTCATGTTCGGCTCCTAGGTGTCGGGTCCTGCTGGATCCCGTTTAAGTCAATTCTGGAGTGCTGCCAAAGAAACTTGAATCGGCGCGCGCCTGTTTGTCTTGTCAGGCCAGCGCGCCGCCGCTGTAGGTGAAATTCCTACACGGAATCAGGGGTGTGAGTGAATTGGCGATCGAAACATGGCTTATTTCCTCGCTTGCCGCCCCTTGTGGCTGCCTAAACTCATGTATATCTATTCGTCATGAAATTAAAGAAATGACAGCCACGAACCAAACTCAAGCGGCAACTTCGGGCGCACCGGGTGTGCTTGAGGCCGAGAAGCTCTTTCAAAAAGGCCGTTTTCTGGAAGCGCTCGAGATTCATATCGCCACGATGGCCCGCAATCCGAAGGATGTGCGGGCCTGGATTGGGGTCGGCATGGTCATGGTGAGAACCCTGCAGTGGGAGCAGGCTGCCGAAACCTTCACGTTTGTCCTTCGCGAACTGGAACCGGGCAATCCCATCGCGCTTCATGGGCTGTCGGTCGCGATGCATCATCTGGGCGAGTGGCAGGCGGCCTGCGATCTTGCGGACATGTCGTGTGCGCATGCGCCGCATGACTGGCGACTTGATTTGTGGCGCGTCGTGGTCCATGCGAACATGGAGAGGGATCCTGCGCGTACCTTGGAGCTGTTTCGGCAGTGGGGTGGCAAGTTTGCCGATCCGCTGACGGCGCAAGCAAAGCCGCTGCCGGCTTTGAGCGAGCAACGACGTAATCCCAATCGCCGGTTGAAGGTCGGTTACGTGTCCGGGGATTTGCGCCAGCACTCGGTGGCCTTCTTCATGGAGCCGGTCTTCGCCCACCACAATCCCGCCGAGGTGGAGGTGTTCGTCTATTCCACGGGGGAGCGGGATTCTTTCACGGAAAGAATGGCGGCCCACGTGCCACACTGGTTCGATGTCTTCGAAATGAGTGACGAGGCCTTGTGCGATTTCATCCGGAGTCATGAGATCGACGTGCTTGTGGACCTTTCGGGGAATACCTGGGGCCATCGCCTGCTGGCGTTGGCCAGGCGTGCTGCACCGGTGCAGGTGACGTGGATCGGCTGCGCCAACACCCTGGGCATGCGGGCCATGGATTACCGGTTGACGGATTGGACGGTTTCGCCACCCGGGAGCGAGATTTACAACAGCGAAACCCTGTTCAGACTGGACGCTGTTGCCAGCTACGCACCGCCGCTGTCGGCACCGTTGAGTCTGGAGCCGCCGATGCTGATGCACGGGCATCCGACGCTGATTTCACTGAACAACTCGAAAAAAGTCACCAATGAAATGCTCCAGCTTTGGCGGGAGATCCTTGAGAAACGGCCCGATGCACATCTTGTGCTGATGACGCAGGAAATCAACCAGGAGAAAGCGGTCAAGCAGATGCAGCCCAGGTTGGAGAAACTCGGTTTCCCGCTTGACCGTGTGATCATCTCCAAACAACTGCCGCTGGACGATTTCATGACGTTGGGGGGGCTTGCCGACATCGCGCTCGACACCTTCCCGATATCCGGGGGGACCACGACCCTCCATTCCTTATGGATGGGCTTGCCGATTGTGACGCTGGAAGGCCACAACGAAAGTTCGCAGGTCAGCGCCACGATGTTGCGGGGACTGGGTTATGACGAATGGATCGTCACCGACGAGAAAGCTTACGTCGACAAAGTCCTGGGCCTGATGGAGGATGTCGACGGCCTGCGCGAACATCGGCGCACCGCACGGGCGCGCCTGCAGGCCAGTCACTGGATGGCCTATTCGGTGCGGACGGCGGAACTGGAGCGGGCATTCAAATTGATGTGGATCAACCATCTGCTGGGGGAGCGCCGCTATCTCCATTCCCGTCATGAGGTGCACAACGCAATCGAGAGCTTGCCCAATGGAGCGCGCAACGGATGAACACCGGACACCCAGAACGTGCGACCCTGGTCTTTCCCGCCACGCACCAGGCGGGTCGGAATTATGTCGAGGCGGCCCGTGATCGGAGCGAGACGGTCGTGGCAGCCTCCTCCGTGGCCGATGCTGATTTTTCGCGGGATCACGGGGAGTTGCTGCTGTTGCCCTACGTGCACGAACCGATTTTCCCCGCTTGTTTCCTCGAATTGCTGAAAAACCGGAACATCACCAGGATTCATGCGCCGGTGGCGGTGGTCTATTCCTGGCTTGAGCGTTTCATTTCCGATCACAACATTGAGGTGGAGCTGATCGGGGCGTCGCCTGTTCGCCAGGAAATGGCACGTTTTGACAAACTGGCCGAGAAGGTGGGTCGCTACCGAAACTTTGTGGAGGTGTGTGCCGGGCCGGGCGAGGGGCGGAGCGATCTTGACATGGCCGCCATGTTTCGTCTGGCTGACGGTGTCTATGGCGAGTCAAACGACGACAAGATCGCCGCGATGATGGCTGTTTTTGCCAGCGCTCCGAAGGGGGATGTGATCGAGATCGGCTCCCTGGCGGGCAAATCGGCGGCCGTGCTGGCCTTTCTGTCCAGGCGATATCTGACGGGGCCAGTGCTGGCCATCGATCCGTGGCAAGCGGAAGCGGCCATGCAGCATGATTCTTCGCGGACCGTCTGCCTGGATGTGGTGCACGAATGGGATTACGAAAAACTGCACCAGAATTTTGTTGTCAATCTCATGCCGGTGGGGTTGGGGAACTTCAACTACATGCGCCAGGCATCGGAGCTGGCCTTTGAGCAGTTTTGCCGTGACCGGGTCGTCCGGACACCGGAGTTCGGTCGCCTGGACTACTCAGGACAGATTGCCGTCATCCATATCGACGGGAATCACGACCATGCCATGGTGAAGCGCGATTGTGACCTGTGGCTGCAACTGATGCGGCCGGATGGCTGGCTGATTCTGGATGACTATCTGTGGGCGCATGGGGATGGGCCTTACCGCGTGGGCAATGACCTGCTGGCCCGGCGCGGGCAGAATGTCGAACGGGCCTTCGTTTGTGGCAAGGCACTATTTGTCAAGTTCGCAAACTTCAAACAATGAACCGGTATCTCATGGCGTTCAAAAAAATTTTTTCGGAAACGTTCAATCTTCCTGAGGCGGACATCGTGGATGCACTCGTTCTGAGTGAAATCCCCGCCTGGGATTCTCTGGCGCACATGATGCTGATCGTTCGACTGGAGGAAACCTACGGCTTCCAGTTCAGCGGGGATGAGATCGCCGACCTGCAGTCCGTCGGCGATGTGCGGCAGGCCCTCCATGTGCATGGCGTGAACGTATGAATCTTGCCGGATCGAGCGTTTTGGTGACGGGGGGCGGCCGTGGCATCGGCCGCTTTCTGGTGGATCAACTGGTGGCGGCGTCCGCCCGTGTGGCGGTACTTGAGCAGGACGAGGCGCTGTGTGCGGCGTTGCGCACCGCAGGCGCCGGCCGGATCGAAGCCTGGCCTTGCGATGTGACCGATCCGCAGGCTGTGGACGCTACCCTGCAGGCGGTGTTCGAGTCGGGTTTCGAGCCCGGCGTTCTGATCAACAACGCCGGCATCATCCATAGCGAACCTTTGGTCAATCTCCTGTCCCGCACGGACCGGGTTCATTCGCGCGAAGCCTGGCGCCGTGTCATGGCGGCCGATCTGGATTCGGTTTTTTTCGTCACCAGCCGGGTGGTCGAGAGAATGCTGGCTCGCCGAACCATGGGCGTGGTCATCTCCATCAGTTCGATTTCCGCGCATGGCAATGCGGGACAGTCGGCGTATTCAGCGGCGAAGGCCGGTGTCAACGCCCTGACCCGCACCTGGGCGAAAGAACTGGGTGCCATGGGTCTGCGCTTTGCCGCCATTGCGCCGGGATTCATCGATACGCCATCCACCCGGCAGGCGTTGAGCGAGCCCGTGCTGGATCGCCTGCAGAAGCAGATCCCGTTGCGTCGTCTGGGCACGCTCGAAAGCGTGTACCAGGCGGTGCGTTACGTCATTGAAAACGACTATCTCACGGGGACGGTGCTTGAGGTGGACGGCGGGCTGGTGCTGTAGAGCGGGGACGCGTGGACATCATGGCTTTCGTGTCGAATTTGGCAGTCGCCTGGCAGAAGGTTCTTCTGCAACATGCCGAACGTACCGCACTGCTGTATCCCGAGACGGGCGAACGCATCACCTACGCTAAGCTGGATGCCCTGGCGGAGGGCATCGCCCGGAACCTGTGGGACAGAGGGCTGCGGCCCGGTCAAGTGGTTGCCATGTTTCATGACAAATCACCGGCGGCATTCGCATCCATGCTGGCGTGTCTTCGGCTTGGCGTGATCTATACCAATCTGGATCCGGACAGTCCATGGGAGCGCTTGCGCCGGATTCTGTCCACGTGTCAGCCAAGTCTCATCATCAACGCCTATGGCACGTTGCCTTGTGAGGCCGAGTTGAGTGGGGCGGGTTTTACTTCCGTGCTGTCGCTCCGGGACTTGTCCGGGCCGTCTGCGGCTGTCATCCCAGCCTATGGCATGGTGATCCATGGCGGATCGCCGGCCTACATCATGTTCACTTCCGGTTCCACGGGCACGCCCAAGGGCGCGGTGATGTCCCATGCCAACCTGCTGTGGTTCATCGGCTGGGCCCAGAACCGCTTTGGCATTACGGCGGAGGACGTCCTCACCAATGTCAATCCGATTTACTTCGACAACTCGGTGTTTGACTTCTATTCGGCAGTTTTCTCGGGTGCCACACTCGTGCCGGTCAGCGCGGCCCAGGTTCGTGACCCGCGCGGCCTGGTCCGTCTGGTCGGCGACGCAGGATGTACCCTCTGGTTCTCGGTGCCTTCGTTGCTGATTTATCTGCTGACCACGCGTGCGCTGTCGGCAACGAGTTTCCCGAAGGTACGGAAAATCATTTTCGGAGGCGAGGGATTCCCCAAGACCAAGCTGAAGCAACTTCACGACATGTTGGGCGCGCGTGCAACGCTCGAGAACGTGTACGGACCGACAGAGTGCACCTGTATCTGCTCGGCCTACAGCATTCGCCAGGGGGATTTTGAGGATATGCGGGCCCTTGCCCCGCTGGGCCAGCTGGCGGAAAATTTCGACTACGAAATCCTGCCGCTGGACGAGCGCGATCCGGACTTCGGCGAGTTGTTCCTGCGTGGCCCGCAGGTCGGACTGGGTTATTACAACGATCCGGAGCGGACCGCCCGCTCCTTTGTCCAGAATCCTCGCCACAGCCGTTATGCCGATGTGGGGTATCGCTCGGGGGATCTCGTCAGGCGTGACGCCCGGGGCGTCCTGCATTTCAAGGGGCGTACCGATTTCCAGATCAAGCACATGGGCTACCGGATCGAGCTGGAGGAGATCGAAGCGGCTTTGGGCACCTTTCCTGAGATCCGGGAGTGTGCGGTGGTTTACCAGCAGCTGGGGGATGGTCTGGGCCAGATCCTGGCATGCGTCGCGACCGATGACGCGGGGCTTTCCCCCGAGTCGCTGCGAAAGCGGCTCATGACCATCGTTCCGGCCTACATGGTTCCGCGCCAGGTTCGCATCCTGGATGTGTTGCCGAAGAATGCCAACGGGAAAATCGACCGGAATTCGGTGCTCAGGCTCATGCAGGAGGCTGCAGCAACATGACACGCAATGGCTTGAAGTGGAAAAAACTCGGCAAGATCTTCGATCCGACCGAATTCAGTCTGCCGCATGGGTGCAAGCAGTTTGCCCAGGCGCCCCAGGCGCTGGTGTTCGATGACTTTGTCCGGATTTATTTTTCCACGCGGTCCTGGGACGAGCGGGATGCAAAGTACCTGAGTCATGTCGCGTTTGTCGATATGAAGAAAAATCTGCGCGATGTCATCCGCATCTCCGAGCACACGGTCATCGGGCTGGGGAAGCTCGGGTGCTTCGATGAACACGGGATTTTTCCCATGAATGTCGTCCGACACGGCTCGGCTGTCTACGGCTATACCTCGGGTGTCAACCGGCGGGTTTCCGTGCCTGCCGATGGCGCCATTGGTCTGGCGATCAGTCACGATGACGGTTGGACGTTTCAGCGGCTGGGAGACGGCCCGGTTCTGGCCCCCTCACTGCATGAGCCCTGTATCGTGGTGGACCCGTTTGTCAGAATCTACGGGGATACCTTCCACATGTGGTACGTGTTCGGCATCGGCTGGAAGCAGGCAAGCACCGAAGCCGCTCCTGACCGGGTCTACAAGATCGGACATGCGGTTTCGGGTGACGGTGTCAACTGGGTCAAGGAAGAAGCCCGGCAGATCATCGCCAGCCGCCTGGGGGAGGATGAGTGCCAGGCGTTGCCGACGGTATTCGATCTCGACGGCAGAAGCCACATGTTTTTTTGCTACCGCCAGGCCTCGGACTTCAGGAAGAACCGGGCCAGGGGCTACCGGATCGGACATGCCTATTCCGACAACCTGAAGGATTGGACCCGTCAGGATGACGAGATGGCCATCGACATCACGGAGGGGGCGTGGGACGCCGACATGATGTGCTACCCCCATGTGTTCGAGTGCGACGGCCGGATTTACATGCTCTATAACGGCAATGAGTTCGGCCGTTATGGATTTGGCCTGGCCGTACTGGAATGAAGCCAGGCATGGCAACGACAGATCACGGATGGAGGGGCGGTGAATGAAGCGCGAATCACGACTCGTCGGCATCATGCAGCCTTATTTCTTCCCCTATTTCGAGCAGTTTCGCCTGATTGCGGCCTGTGATTCATGGGTGATTTTTGATACCGCCCAGTTTTCACGCAAGTCCTGGATGACGCGCAACCGGATCCTTAACCGCGACAAAGGATGGTCGTATGTGTCGGTTCCGGTCAAGCATACCGGGCTGGCAACGACCATCCGGAATGCCCTGGTCGATGACGGGCAGGATTGGCGCGCCCGGCTGATGGACAAACTGAAGGTCTATCAGGGAGAGGCGCCGCACTACGCCGTCGTGCGGGAGCTGATCGGGCAGGCCGTGGCGCCTCGGTTCGAAACGATCGCACAGCTGAACACCGCGACGCTGAAAGCGGTCTGCGAGTACCTGGAAATCCGTACACCGATGCTGGTGGCGTCCGACATGGCGCTCGGCATCCCCGAGGACTGCGAGCCGGGGGAGTGGGCGCTTCATATCGCCAAGGGGCTGGGTGCCAGCGAATATCGGAATGCGGCAGGCGGCGTTGCCTTGTTTGATCCCGACCTGTATGCGCGCAACGGCATTGTCCTGAGTTTCCACGAGCATCGCCCCCGACACTACGCCACAGGCCGCCTGGACTTCGTGGACAACCTGTCGGTCATCGACTGGCTCATGTGGAATGATGTCGCCACACTGAAGGCCTGGCTGGCCTGAGTTGGTCTATTGCGGGGTGTGCTGCGTCAGTTCGGCGATGCCGAAGCCCCCGCGGCCGAAGTCGTTGCCACAATAGAACAGCAGAATCCGTCCGTCCAGTGCGATCACCTGGGACGAGCACATCATCTGGGAGTCCCAGCCGACATCCGACGGCCGGATGCCCGCCTGGGTGTCATCACGCTGCCATTCAACCAGGTCGCTGGAGGAGGCGTAGCCGAGTCGATACATCCGGTCCGCGTCGTTACGGAATCCGATCGGCTGGCGATAGGCAAATATGGCGTGCCATTTTCCGTCCAGGTGAAAGGGTAGAAAAATATCCTGGCACTCGTCTTCCGTGTGAGGCGGCAGGATCGGACGACCGTTGCGGGCCCATGAAATGCCGTCGGACGAGGTCGCATGGGCGATCTGGAACACCGATTCGGGGCGGCCCTCATCCAGCAGCCATTTTTTCCCTGTCAGGTACCACATGTGCCATTGCTCGTCGATGATGCGCACGGCCGGACTGTTGGTCAGATACGGTTCGTTCGCAGTCAGTCCAAGGAGCGGGCCCTCGCCCACCCGGGTAAACGTGTTGCCGCCGTCGTGGCTGACCGCCAGGCCGATGCTGACGGTATACGGGACCGAAGACATGCGAGTCCAGCCCGTGTAGTACATGTAGACCAGATCGTCCTTGCGCAGCACACTGCACGGCATGACGCCGAATTCGTCAAATGCACCGGTGTTGCCCAGAGGCATGAGCGGTGAGTCCGAGATGCCGGCGATGCGGTGAAGATCGGCCCGGTCCAGATCGACATAAGCCGGATGGGATACGTACTGGCGATCCCCGCCGCGGAGCGGGCGGCAGGAGATGTAGACCCTCAACACCTTGTCATTCAGGACAAAGGGGGTCGGGCATTGGGCATATTCCCGCATCCATTCGCGGGACTGATCAAGCGTCGGGTTGAAAATGAGGCCCAGTTTCTTCCAGGAAAACATGTGACATCCAGTTCGTGTGACTTGGCGGTTCAGGCCTCGGCCAGAGGGCGTGACCAGGGTGTTGACGGCATTCAGTTTTTCCTGGCGCCGATGGCCGGCATCCGTGTCATCCGGAGAAAGGCATCGCTGTCGAGGCGGAACTTCTCCGTGCCGGGGGCAATGAATACACTGCGTGCCGGGGCACTCTTCAGGACGAGGGAGGCTGCTCCGAGAAAACTGTTTTCTCCGATGCTCAGTTCGCCGGCAATGGTTGCATTCAGACCGACAAATGAGCGGGCACCCAGTTCCATCATGCCGCCCAGCGTGGCGCCGGCCGCAACCCAGCAATGGTCGTGCAGTGTCGAGTGATGGCCGACCAGTACGTTGTTCCACAGGAACACGTTGTTGCCGATCTTCGTGCCCGGTTGAATGCCGACGCCGTCGAGCACCAGGCAGTTCTCCCCGATGTCCAGCCAGGGTCCGTGATCCGCGCGGGGACTCACGTAGTTTGCCAAGGCGTATCCCTTGGCCTTGGCCTGCGCGCATTTGGTCGCCCTGACGAGGTTCAGCTCGTGATAGCCGATGGCAATGAACATGGATGTCGTGTCAGGCGGGAAATGCTTTTCGATCTGTTCAAAGGGGACCACCGGCCGGTCCAGATGCAAGCCGTTGGCAGGAGGGTTCCGGTTCAACCATTCCGCGTCGCAGGTGAAGGCCGCCACCTGGTATTGACCATCACGGACGAAATGATGAAAAGCAACGTCTGCGATCTTGCCAAGTCCGAAAATGACGAGTGATTTCATCGCTTTTGTCCTTCACGTTCAATGGGGGCGCCCCTAGAATGGGTCATTCGAACCATCCTGCCGAGGAGAGATTATGCGTCTGGAGGAAGAGAGTTTTTACGTCGATCCAGTCACCTTGGGGCGCTTGAGTCTGTCTGTCGACAGGCAGGACGGTGTCGAAATTCTTGCCGGCCGTTTGACCAGCACGTCGGGGCACAGCTTCGACATCGTCGATGGTGTCCCCAACTTTGTCTATCCTTTCGAGCTGCCGCCGGCTGACCGCTTCGCTTTGCAACAGTCCGAAGACCGTGTGGAAGCCTATGACCGCTATCTGCCTCTGACTTTCAGTACTTACGGGGAGGATGAGCAGGCCGTGCGTGAGGCGATGGTCGACAAGCTCAACCTCAAGCCCGGTGACGTCGTGCTTGAAACGGGTGCGGGCACGGGGCGTGATTCGGAAATCATCGCGAATCGGCTGGGGCGCGATGGGCGCCTTTACATACAGGACCTGTCCCCTTCTTTTTTACGCAAGAACATTGAGCGCATGCGCGGGGTCGCGGCGCATGTCGAGCCCGCCTTGGCCAATGGTTACTACCTCCCGTTTCCCGACAACAGTTTCGACGCCTGTTATCACTTTGGCGGGATCAATGCCTTTGCCGATATCAAGCGCGCATTCGCCGAGATGGCGCGTGTCACCAAGCCCGGCGGCAAGGTGGTGGTGGGGGACGAAAGCATGCCTCCCTGGCTGCGCCAAACGGAGTTTGGCCGAATTCTGATGAACTCGAACCCGGAATTTGCCTTTGGCCTGCCGCTGGACAAGCTGCCGGTGCAGGCGCGCAAGACGCGGCTCGAATGGGTCATTGGCGGGGTCTTCTACGTCATCGATTTCGTGGTGGGCGAGGGGGAGCCGACGGCCGACTTTGATTTTCCGATTCCTGGTGTCCGCGGCGGCACCCATCGGACGCGTTATGACGGCCAACTGGAGGGGGTGACGCCGGAAGCCAAGCGTCTGGCGCAGGAAGCGCGCGCCAAGTCCGGCAAGAGCATGCATGAGTGGCTGGACGACGTGGTGCGTCAAGCCGCTTTGCGTGACCTGAAGTCCTAGTCGCTGTGCAAATACGAGGTTCAGCCAGATGATGAATGTCCGCATTCCCTTGAACCAGCCTTTCGTGCCGGCAACCTCCGACTTGCTGCCCTATCTGGAGGGCATCTCCGCGCGGGCCCGGCTCACCAATTTCGGCCCTTTGGCGCAAGAGCTCGAGGCCCGGCTGCAGGATCATCTGGGTGTCAGCAACCTGCTGTTGGTATCGAATGGCACTTCTGCGCTGCAGATTGCGCTGCATGCCCTGGGCGTGACGGGGCCGGTGCTGACATCACCTTACACATTCGTGGCGACAGCCAGTGCGGGCGCCTGGATGGGCATGCCGGCCCGTTTTGCGGATGTCCATGCCGATACATTCAATCTGGATGCCAGTGCGGTGCAACGCTCGTTGCAAGAAGAAAAGCCCGGTGCCATCATGCCGGTTCATCTTTTCGGCGCGGCATGCGAGGTCGAACGTTTCGAGGCCATGGCCCGGACTTCGGGCGTTCCCCTGATCTACGACGCCGCGCATTGTTTCGGCATCCGCTACCGTGAGGCCAGCCTGCTCAACTGGGGCGATGCGGCCGTCATGAGCCTGCATGCGACCAAGGTCTATCACGCCGTGGAGGGCGGAGTGATCGTTTTTCATGATCGTGACGCGCTCGAGCGTGCACGCAGAATGATCAATTTCGGCATCTCCCTGGAGGATGGTGTTGTGCACGACACGGGCATCAACGCCAAGCTGAGCGAGTATCACGCGGCTGTCGGTCTATGTGTCCTGAACCGGATCGACGAGATCATTGAGGGGCGGGTCGCGGCAAAGCATGAATACCGGCGATTGCTCGATGGTGTGGCTGGATTCCAGGTGCTCTCCGAACATCAGAATGACAACGGCGGTTACATGCCGGTCGTATTTGAATCAGATGGCCAGGTCAGGCAGGTCCAGCGGACACTCGAACAGGTGGGAATCCAGACGCGGCGCTATTTCTATCCCTGTCTGAACCAGATTGCCGTTTATCAGAACGAGCAGGCGCCAACACCCTGCGCCAGCGACCTTGCTCAGCGGGTCTTGTGCTTGCCGCTTTTCCCCGGCATCAGTCTGGCCGAGGTGGGGCAGGTCTGTTCCGCAGTCAAGAGCGGACTGCAGCAGGTCACGCTGGCAGGTCGATAGGGGCCACGGGCTGGCCGGCGCACCAGCGTTGCCACATGGTCCGCAGCGAAGCTTCCAGGCTGGCGGCAAACAACTCGGGCCGCCCCCGCACCGTCGCTTCAAAACGTTCCCGCATGCCACGCCGGATGAGGGCAAGTTCCTGGACATGGCCGTGCCAGTATTGACCCTTGGACACGAAATCTTCGATGCCGGCGGCAATGAATCCCTGCAGATTCAGTTGATTCATTTCGGCCGCGGCTGAGCGGCTGGCTGGGGTTTCCCCGGCCAGCGTCAGTGTGGGGACGCCCATCCATGCGGCATGGTTGGTGGTGGTGCCGCCGCTGTAGGGATAGGTGTCAAGGCAAATGTCGACTTGATGATGCAGCGCCAGATAGTCCAGAAGATCCACGCGTGCTGAAAACGCCAGGCGGTTCGGGGCAATCCCCTCCTGTGCAAAGCTCTGCCTCAAGGTCTCCTGGCGATCGGGCGGGATGCCGCCCAGCAGCAGCCGGGCCTCTGGCGTGCTGCGCAGAAGCATGGACCACAAGGCCAGAACCGAAGCGTTGAGCTTGTTGGGGCGGTTGAAGCTGCCAAACGTGATGTATCCATTCGTGAGGGCCGGCAGCGCCTGGATGGCGGGTGACTGTGCAGCCGGTTGGAAAATGGCAGCCGCAGGCAAATAGGCCGGTTTTTCGGTGAATTGCCAGTCCAGTTCGCCCTGGGGCATCCAGTAGCGGTCGCACAGGTAGTAGTCCATGGACTGAAGGCCGGTCGTGCCCGGGTAGCCTATCCAGCTGACCTGGACGGGCGCCGGTTTGCGGGCAAATGTCAGCAAACGATTGCGCGCCGTATGGCCGGAGAGATCGATCAAGATGTCGATCTGGTCAGCGCGGATCTTGTCTGCGAGTTCGGCATCGCTCAGACGGGGGACTGCATGCCACTGCGCAAAACTCCTGCGCAGGCGCTGAGTCATGGCATCCTCGACAATGTGGTTGTAGTAGGCGTGGAGCGAGAGCGAACCGGTCTGTGACAGTTGCTGGAGCAGCGGCTCCAGGAAGGCGGCTACGGCGTGATCGCACAGATCTCCTGACACAAAGCCGATGCGCAGCTGGCGGTCGGGGGCTTTGAGGTTGTCGTGCGGCGACCAGCCGGCACGCAGGGGCGTCTCAAACCGCACGGCAAAATCCTGATGAGCGGCGAACAGTTGCTGCGCTTCGACAGTGACGTCATGGCTGAGGCAATACAGCAAGTTGCTGTGTGCCGCCGCCCAGTCGGGCTGGAGCGCGAGCGTCTTGCGGAAGCAGGCCTGCGCCTCATCCACGCGCCCCTGGTCTTGCAAATTGATGGCCAGGTTGTTGTAGGCCTCAGCCCAGTCGGGCCGGTGCCGGAGGGCGTCCAGATAGCAGGCTTCGGCTTGCTGCAGTTTGCCCTGGGCTTGCAGCACATTGCCCAGGTTGATGTGGGCATTCGCCATCTCTGGCCGCAGCACGGTAGCTTGCCGGCAACAGACTTCAGCCTCCTCAAGATGGCCCATCAACTTGAGTGCATTGCCCAGGTTGTTGTAGGCGTCTGCATGGTCCGGTTTCAGCTCCAGGGTCCGGACGTAGCTGTCCACCGCCTCGACGAGGCGTTCCTGGCGGTGCAATCCGCAAGCTAGATTGAAATGGGCCTCCCAGTCGCTCGGCATCAGTTGGGCCGCTTGTCGTGTGGCTTGCAGGGAATTGTCGGGCTGTCCCAAGGCCTGCAAGGCCAGGCCAAGCATTTTCCAGCCTGTGCCATGCACAGGGAAGTGGACGGTCAAGGACCGGGCGAACGCCTCAGCCTGTTCGTATCGGCCCTGACGGTGAAGGCGTGCCAATGCCTCCAGTTCCGCAGCAGGCGGGCTGGACTCAGGCCTCGACAAGCGCACGGAAGGCGGCTGGTTTGTCATGGACGCATTTCAATTTTCGAGGCGATGAACCGGTTTGCGGGTTCGCTGCGCCCAGCGAACGCGTCAAAAAATATTCAAGTCGGTGGCGCTCAGGCCGATAACACTATCAGCCTTTGAGCAGTGCCAGCACGCCTTGCGGCATCGAGTTCGCCTGGGCAACCATGGCTGTGCCAGCCTGCTGCAGGATCTGGGCGCGTGACAGGTTGGCTGTTTCCTGGGCGTAGTCGGCGTCGACAATGCGACCGCGGGCGGCTGCGGCGTTTTCGGCGCCGACCCGCAGGTTGGCAATGACCTGCTCGAACCGGTTTTGCGATGCGCCCCAGTTGGCGCGAATCGTGGTCATGGTGTTGATGTCGGCATCCAGGGCTGTGAGCTGGGCGGACGCCGTGGCATTGGTCGATCCCAGGGTCGTGGCGGTCTGGGTAGCTGCACCCACATTGACCGTGATGGTGTCGCCGGCATTGGCGCCTACCTGGAATTGGGAGCTCACCGCGGCCAGCACGGAAACACCATTGAATTTGGTGGTGCTGATGATGCGGGCATTCTCGGCGGCCAGCAGCACGTATTCGGAATCCAGCGAGGCGATGTCCGCCCCGGTGTTCGTGCCGTTGGCACCCTGCACGGCCAGTTCACGCATACGCTGCAGGTTGGAAGAAATCGCACCCAGTGCGCCTTCAGCCGTCTGGGCCATGGAAATGGCATCGTTGGCATTGCGGATGGCCACGTTCATGCCGCGGGTCTGGGTGTCCATGCGCTCGGCAATGGCCAGGCCGGCGGCATCGTCCTTGGCGCTGTTGACGCGCAGGCCAGATGACAGGCGTTGCATCGATGTATGCAATGTCAGCGCTGAACTTGAGAGGTTGCGCTGTGCGTTCAACGAAGCGACGTTGGTATTGATAGTAGACATCTGAAGCTCCTTTAAGCTGAAAATCCGGGTCTGCCCCCGATTGGTGTCAGCCCTAGTGCCGACTTGAGTACACGGTCAGCAAATTCTGAAGAAACTTGACGCCCCCGTTGCCTTGATAAAAGGGGGAAGACGCGGTCAATTCCCCGGTTTGAAAGCCAAAAAATTCATTTAGGGCTTAAGTTTTCCGGGATTCAGGCCGAAAACCAACTCAACGGGTTCTGCTTCAAGGGCTCGTCGTCCGGCTGGTGCCATCTCGGTGTCCCGGTCAATGCGGCCAGCCTGTGCTGGTAGTAGGAATGGCAGTAATGCCGGATTTATTCAGCTAAAGGAGCTTCAAAATGTCAACTATCAATACCAACGTCGGTTCGATGACCGCCCAGCGCTGGCTGGCAGGTACCACCAATTCCCTGCAGTCGTCCATGGCACGTCTGTCTTCCGGCCTGCGCGTCAACAGCGCCAAGGACGACGCCGCCGGCATGGCCATTGCGGCCGGCATGGAAGCGCAGACCCGCGGCATGAACGTGGCCATCCGCAACGCCAACGACGCCATCTCCATGGCTGCCACCGCCGACGGCGCGCTGGGCACCATTTCCAACAACCTGCAGCGTATGCGTGAACTGGCTGTGCAGGGTGCCAACGCTGGTGCCAACACAACGGCGCTGACGGCTGAATGGGGCCTGCTGCAGGCGGAAAACGCCCGTATCATCGGCAACACCAAGTTCAATGGTGTGGATCTGATGGCTGCCAGCACCCAGACCTTCCAGGTGGGCGCGAACACGACCGATACCATTGCCGTGACCGTGTCGGCTGCCGCGCAGACTTCTGCTGCCGGTACGCTGAGCATTGCAACCGCTGACACCGACATCACCGCTATCAACGCAGTGCGCGCCACCTGGGGTGCAACGCAGAACCGCTTCGATGCCGTGATCGCCAACCTGCGCGTGGGTTCGGAAAACTTCGCAGCAGCACGCGGCCGTATCATGGACGCGGATTACGCCCAGGAAACCTCCAACCTGTCGCGCGCTCAAGTGCTGCAACAAGCCGGTACCGCCATGGTGGCGCAAGCCAACCAAGGCCCGCAGGGTGTCCTCGCACTGCTGCGTTAAAGGCAAGGAAGAGGCTGGACCAGCAGGCTGGCAGCCTTTTCGATGGCGGCGTTTGGCATTGGCCAACGCCGCTTTTTGGCGTTTTGGAATTTATGGTGTGAGCTAGACTGGTCCTAGGAGGCTATCGTGGCAATTTCATCACCCGGTATTGGCAGTGGCTTGGATGTCAACAGCATCGTTTCTCAATTGGTCTCAATTGAGAAGCAGCCCTTGCAGGTTTTGCAGACCAAGGCGAACACCCTGCAGACCCAGCTGTCTCTGTACAGCATCATCAAGTCCCAGGTGTCGGCCTTGGGTGACGCCGCGACGGCGCTGGCCACCGACGACGCGTGGTCCGTCTACAAGGCCACGTCGTCGAATACGGCTGCCGTTTCGGTGACGGCCAGCGGTACGGCGTCACCAACGTCGTTCAGCCTGGAAGTGACGCAGCTGGCACGTGCCCAGACCACGGCTTCTCGCAATGTGGCGGCAGGCAGTGGCCTCGGCATCGCGGGGGAGACCGGGACCCTGACCATCGAGTTGGGCAACTGGGGGAGTGGCAGCTTCGTCGGGGCTGGCGGAGCGGTGGCGGTCAACGTCAATGGCGACGATTCGATGGCCACGATTGCGAGCAAGATCAATACGGCCAATGCCGGGGTGACGGCAACGGTGCTGAGCAGCGGCGGCCAGGAGCGGCTGGTGTTCCGCTCCAAAACCACCGGCGCAGAGGCCGGCTTCCAGATTACTTCCGCGGGGTTTGCCGGATTGGACAGCCTGTCACTGACCAGTCTGACCAACCCCTCGGGGTCGACCGCGGGCATGGAGTTGGGGCAGTCCGGGCTGGACGCCGCCGCCAAGCTCAATGGCGTTGCCGTTACATCGGCAACCAATACCCTGACGAATGTGGTGCCGGGCCTGACGATGAAGCTGAGCCAGCTGACAACGGCGCCGGTTGAGGTGACCGTTGAGCAGGACCAGGAAAGCCTGCAAAAGAAGGTGCAGACGTTTGCCGATGCTTTCAGCAATTTGAACAAGACGCTGGCGGATGCGACCCGCTATGTGCCGGGTGGGAAATCTGGCGCCCTGCAGGGAGACTCCACGACGGTGGGGATTCAAAGTGTGCTGTCCAGTGTGATGGGCTCCAGCAGCGCGGGTTCCAGCTATTCCTGGCTGTCGGAAGTCGGGCTCGAGCGCCAGGCGGACGGCTCCCTCAAGCTGAATACCGCCAAGCTGACGACGGCCATGAAGGATATGCCCAATTTGCAGAAGCTCTTCACGACGGATAACGGGAGTGCAACCACCAACGGATTCGGCCTGAAGGTGCGCGATTTTGCGCGTGGGCTGATTGCCTCCGACGGCACGGTGACGACCAAATCATCGGCTATTTCCGGCTCGATCAGCCGCAACTCGGATGAGCAGACCAAGGTGAATGAGCGGGCAGCGCGGGTTGAGACACAACTGCGCAAACAGTACTCGGATCTGGATGCGCGCCTGGTTCAGCTGCAGGGGCTGGGCTCTTATGTCACAGCGCAGCTGGCGCAATGGAATAAAAGCAGTTGAATTTGGGGTTTTAGGGGCTTGAGTTCATGCGGGATTTGCCGATAAATAACTTATCGAGTACAAGAACGGAACTCAAGATGTTTACACCAGTCAATATGCGCTCAGCCAATGCATACCGGACGGTCGGCGTCGAAACCGCAGTGACAGGGGCGGACGCACACCAGTTGGTCGGCTTGTTGTATGAGGCCTTGTTGCAGTCCTTGAGCATGGCCAAAACGGCCATCCAGAACAACGATGTTGCCAACAAGGGGAAGGCCATTGGCCGTGCGGTTCGCCTGATCGAAGAGGGGCTCAAGGCGGCGCTCAATGATGCCCAAGGCGGGGAACTGGCCGCCAATCTGCGTTCTTTGTATGACTACAGCATCGTCCGGCTGACCGAGGCTAATTTGCATTCGGACGGCAGCCTTGTCGAAGAAGTCGAACAACTGATCCAGCCTGTGGCGGATGCCTGGACGCAGATCCGGGCTGATGTGATGGGGAAGACCGGTTCCGTTACATCCCGGGGGGGCTGAGATGCCACAGTTGTTGATTGACTACTACAAGGCCATTGAAGATAGCAGCCGCAAGATGCTGGACGCGGCGAAGGCTGAGGATTGGGATCAGGTGGTTCGTTTCGAGGGCGCCTGTGCGGTGCTGATCGAGCAGCTTCGCATCAAGGCGCGCAGCGAAGAGCTGCAACCCGAGCAGCGGAGTGAGAAGACCCGCATCATGCAGCGCATTCTGCTCAATGATGCCCAGATCCGCTATCTGGCAGAGCCGTGGCTGACGCACTTCGAGCAGCGTTTCGCCGGTTCGCAGCTGCTGCACTAGTTTGCTACTGAATCTATAGCTAAGGGTGTTTTAAAGGCCTGGGCTGCAGGGCAATCACACCTGCATGTTCATGATGTCGGTGTAGGCCTGAACCATGCGGTTGCGCACATGCAGCGTCGCCTGGAAGCCGATCTGGGCCTTCTGGATCGCCACCATGGTTTCTTCCAGGCTGACCTTGGGATTTTCCATCTGCACCTCGCGCTGCAGACTGGAGGCCTGGTTTTGCGCCTGACTGACGGACTGGAGCGCCGACTTCAGTGCGCCGGAGAAGCCGCCTTCCGCCGTTCCCGCCACTTGGGCGGAGGCGGTTTTCGCGGCGAGGCCGGGCCGCGCCGCTACGGGCATGGTGGTGGGTGAGAGGCGAAGATCCATGATGCTGTCCCGGAGAAAAAAGGGTTGCAGCGATCCTAGCCCCCGGACGCGGTCACTATTATTTTGAAATAGCAGGGAAAACCGGGGCTTATCGTCCTAATGTTTTCGGGGCCAGCCCGAATAATCGATGCCATTGACGATGCAAGGCTGCATCTCACAGCACCGGAAAACATGATGGCTACCGCTCCTGCAATTCCCGTTAATCCGACCTTGACTCAGCGACTGGCTGCTCTGGACCAGGGGCAGAAACTGCGCCTGGCGCTGGGGGCGGCCCTGTTTGTGGCGGTCGCGATCGCCGGTCTTTTGATGGGACGGCAGGCTGAATGGCGGGTGTTGTATGCCAATCTGGCTGACAAGGACGGCGGCGCCATCATCGCCCAGTTGTCGCAGTTGAATATCCCCTACAAGCATTCGGATGGGGGCAACGCCATTCTGGTGCCGGCTGACAAAGTGCACGACACCCGCTTGCGCCTGGCTTCCCAGGGCTTGCCCAAGGGCTCGGTGGCTGGCTTCGAGATGATGGAGGCCAACCGTTTCGGCATGACCCAGTTCCAGGAGCGCTTGACATTCCAGCGCGGCCTGGAGGGGGAACTGACCCGTTCGATCCAGGCTTTGTCGTCGGTGCAGAGCGCCCGCGTCCATCTGGCCTTGCCCAATCAGAACGGGTTCTTCCGTGAGCAGCAAAAACCGTCGGCTTCGGTGCTGGTCAGTCTGAATGCCGGGCGTTCGCTGGATCGCAACCAGTTGTCCGGCATCATTCATCTGGTGGCTTCCAGCGTGCCGGAGATGAAGCCGGAGGCTGTCAGCGTGCTGGACGAGACGGGCAAGCTGCTCTCCACGCCGGCCGAAGGACTGAACGGCGTGGCCGGCGGTGCAGATGCGCAGCAGTTGCAGTATGTGCAGCAGATCGAACAGATGTACCGCCAGCGCGTTCTGGATATTCTGGAGCCCGTGGTGGGTCGCCAGAACGTCAAGGCGCAGGTGACCGCTGAGGTGGACTTCTCGCAGACCGAGCAGACCTCGGAGTCGCACCGCCCCAACCAGACGCCGGAAACCAGCGCCATCCGCAGCCAGCAGCTGGTGGAAAGCAGCAACGGTTCAGGCAGCAGCACCCCATCCGGCGTGCCTGGTGCGACGACCAATCAGCCGCCCGGGCCGTCAACGGCGCCGGTCAACGGGCCGGCGCAACCGCTGGCGGCGGCTGGCGGTGCGGCGGCCGGCGCGGCGACCGGCAACAGCAAGCGCGAATCCATCATCAACTACGAGGTGGACAAGACCATCAAGGTGGTCAAGGCGGGCTCCGGTGTGGTCAAGCGTTTGAGTGCGGCCGTGGTGATCAATCATCAGACCACGACCGATGACAAGGGCAAGACCACCACCCAGCCCCTGACCGAGCAGCAGCTGGAGAAAATGACCGCATTGGTCCGCGAGACAATCGGTTTCAATCAGGATCGCGGCGACTCCGTGAACCTCATGAATGCCCCCTTTGCCAAGGAAAAGATCACCCTGCCCGAGGTGCCTTTCTGGAAGCAGCCTGAAACACAGGATCTGGCACGTAACCTGGCATGGCCGGTGGGTACACTGTTGCTGGGTTCCCTGGTGCTGTTCGGGGTGATCCGGCCCGCGCTCAAGTCGACCATGCGCCCGGCCGGCCGCAAGCAGGTGGATACCATGCTGGCAGAAGAGCCGGAACGGCCGCAGCTGGCCGCTCCGGCCAAGGATGAGCCTGCCCTGCCGACAGCCGGTGAGCTGGCGCTGGCAGATGCGCGTAAGCTGACACGGGAAAATCCGGCGGCAGTGGCCAGCATCGTCAAGAACTGGATTAATGGCGAGGCCGCAGCCTGACCGATCATGTTGCTTGGTAAAACAATGTCACAAGACGACGGACTCCAAAATGCCGCGATCCTGCTGATGTCTCTCGGCGAGGAAGAGGCCGCAGAGGTGTTCAAGCATCTGTCACCGAAGGAGGTGCAGAAGCTGGGCGAGGCCATTGCCAAAACCCGGAGCATCACGCGCGAGAAAGTTGACGATGTGGTGGAGAAGTTCACCAATGTCGCGGCGGCCCACAGCCTGCTGGTCTCCGACTCGGGCGACTATGTGCGCTCCGTGCTCAAGCGGGCGCTGGGTGATGACAAGGCGGCGCTGCTGCTGGACCGTATTCTCCAGGGCGGCGACGTATCGGGCATCGAAAGCCTGAAATGGATGGACCCGCTGTCGGTGGCCGAACTGCTGCGCAACGAGCACCCGCAGATCGTGGCTGCCATCATGGTTCACCTGGATTTCGATCAGGCGGCCGATGTGCTCAAGCACTTCACGGAACGCCAGCGCAATGAGGTCATGTTGCGCATCGCCACCATGGAAGGTATCCAGCCGACGGCCCTCAAGGATCTGAACGAGGTGCTGTTCAAGGTGCTGGCGGGCGGTGACAAGATCCGCAAGGCGTCGCTGGGCGGCGTCAAGACGGCTGCGGAAATGATCAATCTGATGGGGACGGTCATCGAGGGGACCGTGCTCGAATCCATTCGCAGCCACGATCCCGAGCTGGCCCAGAAGATCATGGACAAGATGTTCGTGTTCGACGACGTCATCAAGCTCGACGACAAGGCCATCCAGATGATTCTCAAGGAAGTGGCATCCGACGCCCTCATCGTTGCCCTCAAGGGCGCGCAGCCCGAGCTCAAGGAGAAGTTCCTCTCCAACATGTCGTCGCGGGCTGCGGAATCGCTGCGCGAAGACCTGGAGTCGCGCGGTCCCATGCGCTTGTCAGAGGTCGAGGCGCAGCAGAAGGAAGTGCTCAAGATCGTGCGCCGGCTGTCCGACGAAGGGCAGATTGTCATCGCCACTGGTGGCGATGACGCCATGGTTTAAGTTTTATGGCCAGCAACTACTCACGTTTCATCCCGGGCGAAGAAATCGATGCCGTGGCCCAGTGGCGCTTTGGCGCGGTGGACGCCGCCGCCATGCTGCTCGAAGAGCAGGCCCGGACGCGGATCCTGGAAGAACAGGCGGAGACTTTCCGGCAGGAGGGCTACGCCCAGGGGTTTGCCGACGGTAGCGCCCAGGGGCATGGCCAGGCCATGCTCGAAGCCCAGGAGCAGGTCAATGCCTTCCTCAACAACCAGGGGCAGGACATTGCCAGGCAACTGGCCGCGCTGGTTGAATCCGCGCATGCGCAGCTGGATGCCGCCGAGCAGGTAGCCGCCCGCGGCATGCTGGATCTGGCCTGCGAGCTGGCGCGCCAGGTGCTGCGACATGAAATCTCGATCAACCCGAATGCCCTGTTGCCCGTGATTCGCGAGGCCTTGACCCCCCTGATTGCCGACAGCAAGAGCGTGGTGCTCAAGCTCCATCCGCTGGATCTGGACATGCTGCAGGATGTGCTGCGCGCTGACTATCCGAACCTGCCGCTGACCCTGCTGGCCGACGCTTCGATCTCGCGCGGTGGCTGCCTGGTTCAGTCGGCTGGCACCCAGATCGATGGCACGCTGGAGAAGCGCTGGGCGCGTGCCGTGGGTCAGTTGGGTCTGGATTTGCCCTGGGAGGAGGCTGCCGATGAGCAGTGACGCCTCTGCCAAGTGGCAACTGTTTCTGGACGGGGCGCGGCAACGGGTCCAGTCCGGCGGCAGTACGCTGGAAACAGGGGGCACCTTGACGCGCCTGACAGGCCTGGTGCTGGAAGCTTCGGGCATCCGTGCGCCGATTGGCGCCCAGTGTCTGGTCAGTCTGGAGGCTCAGGAGCCGGTGCTGGCCGAGGTGGTGGGTTTTGCCAATGAGCGCGCCTTCCTCATGCCGGCGGGCGATGTGCAGGGCCTTTCCAGTGGCGCCAGCGTGGTGCCGCTGGCGCCTTATGTGCCTGTTCCGCGGCTCGGCGATGCGCCGGTGCGCAAGGAGGCCCGTTCGGCCCAGGGGCTGTTGCGCCTGCCTTTGGGCGAGGGTTTGCTGGGGCGCGTCGTGGATTCGCACGGGGAACCACTGGATCGCATGGGGCCGCTGCAGAACGTGGCCTCTCGTCCGCTCGATCGCATGCCGTTGAATGCCATGGATCGGGCGCCGGTGCGGGAGCCGCTGGATACGGGCGTGCGGGCCATCAATGGCCTTCTGACCGTGGGTCGTGGCCAGCGCATCGGCCTGTTCGCCGGGTCGGGTGTCGGCAAGAGCGTCTTGCTGGGCATGATGGCTCGTTATACCCAGGCAGACGTCATCGTGGTCGGTCTGATCGGCGAACGCGGACGCGAAGTCAAAGAATTCATCGAAGACATCCTGGGGCCGGAGGGACGGGCCCGCTCGGTCGTGGTGGCGGCCCCGGCGGATGCGCCGCCCTTGCTGCGCTTGCAGGGTGCCAACTACGCCACGGCCGTGGCAGAAGATTTCCGGGACCGGGGCCAGCATGTGCTGCTGCTGATGGATTCGCTGACCCGCTATGCCATGGCGCAGCGTGAAATTGCGCTGGCTATCGGCGAGCCGCCGGCCACCAAGGGCTATCCGCCATCCTGCTTTGCCAAGCTGCCGCAATTGGTGGAGCGCAGCGGTAACGGGCTCAACGGTGTCGGCTCCATCACGGCGTTCTATACCGTGCTGACCGAGGGCGATGACCAGCAGGATCCGATTGCCGATGCCGCTCGCGCCATCCTGGATGGACACATTGTGCTGTCGCGCTCGCTGGCGGAAGCCGGGCACTTCCCGGCGATCGACATTGGCCAGTCTGCTTCGCGTGTCATGCACAACGTGGTGCCGCGTGAGCATTTCGAGGCCGCGCGGCGCTTCCGGGCGATCAGTTCCCGTTATGAAAAAGGACGCGACCTGGTGCAGATCGGCGCCTATGTCCATGGCTCCGATCCGGCGTTGGACGAGGCGATACGCCTGCGTGAGCCGATGGACGAGTTTCTCCAGCAGGACATGCAGGTGGCTGCTTCGCTGGACGACAGCGTGCAGCAGATGTCGTCAGCCATTGAGCGCGAGGAGGCCTTTCCATGAATGCGACCGTACGCCGGGGTAAGCCATGTCGTCATTGAGAGCCCTCGCACTGGCAATCGAGTTGGCGAAGGAGAAGCGCGATGAGGCCGGGCGGCATCTGATGCAGGCTCAACGCGCCTATTTGCTGGCCCAGAACCAGCAGGAACAGCTGGAGAGCTATGCGGCCGATTCCGAGGCCCGCTGGGTGAGTTCGGCACAGGTGTCCATGACCACGGGGATCTTGCAGCATCACTACCAGTTCATGGATCGCTTGCGCAACGCCATTGGCCTGCAAGACGGCGTGCTTGCAGACCTGTTGCAGCAGGTCGAGGCGGCGAGGAAGCTGGTCCAGGAAGCCGAGACACGGCTGGCCGGTCTGCAAAAGGTGCTGGAGCGAAAACTGAAAGAGCGGGCCATGGTGATGGCGCGACGGGATCAGAGACAGACGGATGAATTTGCTGCCATGCAGCATGCAAGAAGCATGGCACGGTTACAGAGTGGAGAAATTGCATCATGAGCGTTGAACGTTGTATCCCTGCTGCCCACAAGGCGCACAACAGTGGCCAAGGTGTCAAAGGGAAGGCCGCCGGCGAAGCCACGCCGCTGGATGCGAGTGGGTTTTCCGCGTTGCTCATGCAGTTGGGGGCGGATGAAACAGATGCAGATGTGGTCACCGGCCTGACGGATGGATTGGCGTCTGGCGCAGACGAAGCGGCGCCGGAGCTCCTGGCGTCGGCGCAGCAGACGTCTGACGCCGATGGCACCAAAGTGGACGCCGGCCTTCTGTTGACGCAGTCCGCACAGCTTCAGCCAACAAACCCGCCGGTCGATCACAGTCTCCTGCTGGCGCAATCCATGCAGTTCCAGAACAGCCCGCCGGTCGACCACAGCCTCCTGCTGGCGCAATCCATGCAGTTCCAGAACAGCCCGCAGCCCATCGGCCAGCCCGTGGCGCTGAACTTGACAGGAGGGGCTCTTGCGGCCTCCGTTCCGCTCGAAACCGTGTCGCAGCCGGCGCTGCCGGAAGGCTTGGCGCTGACGCCAGGTTCGGCGCCGGCGCCGAACCTGGCCCCCAAGGGGGGAGACGGCATGCGGACCGAACTGGGCGAAGCGATCAAGGAGGTCGCCGCCAAAGTGCCGGCGCCGCAGCGGAGCGTACCGCGCGCCGCAGTGGCGGAGGTGGCCTCAATGCAATTGGGCTCCGCCCGTGCCAACGCCAATGTGGTTGCCGAGGCTCGCACGCACAAGGTGGCGCAGGGCGAGGTCCGGACAGAACTCAATTCGGGTCTGGCGCCGGCCCTGGTGGTTTCTGGTGTTGGAGAGTCCGGCGTCCGGCGGGCCGAGCGCGCGGGGGAACGAATGGCATCCGGTCAGGGTGGCACTGGAGAGGGGGCTGCCTGGGGCAGTCAGGCACTGTTGAATGCTGATGGCACCGAGCAGTCCTTCACCATGAGTGAGCCGACGGCGGTCATGTCGCCGGAAGCCATGGTGGCTGAACAGGTGAACTACTGGATCGGGCGTGACGTCCAGAATGCCGAACTCAAGCTCGACGGTATGGGCGACAGCCCGGTCGAGGTGAGCATTTCATTGCAAGGCAATGAGGCGCGGGTGGAGTTCCGTACGGACCAGCTCGAAGCGCGGCAGGTGCTTGAAGGGGCTGTGTCACATCTGAAGGATCTGCTGGGCAACGAAGGTCTGGTGCTGTCGGGCGTCTCGGTGGGTTCTTCCGGGGCTGACGGTTCGGCCTCTCAGGAGAAAAAGCCTCACCAGGGCGGTCGTCAGGCAACGGTCGCCGCGTCGAATCCGCAAGCGGTGGAAGCCCGTGTGCGCCCGGCCGGCCTGTCGGGACGGGCGGTCGATCTGTTTGTCTAGGAGCGGATGGCTCCCATCCGGTTCGAATGCAATGGTTTTTTGCCGTTAATCAGGTTATCGTTCGCATGGCGCTGAACCATAATCCGATCGATGAAGTGGATACTCGACCCATCAGGGTCGGGGTCGCTCGTGCCAACCCCAGGTCCTGCCTTTGAAGGAACTTACTGTGTCCGCGAAACCCGAAGCTGAAGAAGCAGTCAAACCGCCTAAAAGCAAGAAAATGCTGCTGATCATTTTGGCCGCTGTTCTGCTCCTGGTGCTGGGCGGCGGCGGTGCGGGCTGGTTTTATCTGAGCAAGAAGAATGCGGATCTCGAGGACGAGGAAGAGGTGGTCGAGGTGGTTCCCAAAGGGCCGCCGACCTACCTGCCACTGGATCACATGGTGGTGAATTTGGCCGATCCGGGCGGGGAGAAGGTTGCCCAGGTTGGCGTGACGTTGGAACTCTCCGACATCAAGGCGCCCGAGCGGGTCAAGCCCTACTTGCCCGCCATTCGCAGCGGCATCCTGATGCTGGTCTCGCAGCGCACGGCTGAGGAGTTGCTGCAGCGCGAAGGCAAGGAAAAACTGTCGGCCGACATTCTGGCCGACGCGTCGCGGCATTTTGAGTCGCCGAGCGTTGCTGGCGGCAAGGACAAGAAGAACGGCGACAAGAAGAACGGCGCCAAGTCCAAGAAAGGCCAGCCGGAAGAAGAGGTCAACCCGGTGCGCGGCGTCTTGTTTTCAAGCTTCATCGTGCAGTGACGACGAAACTGGGCATGTGTCATGAGTGAATCTTTTCTGTCCCAGGAAGAAGTTGACGCCCTCTTGGAGGGGGTCACGGGCGAGAGCCAGAAGACGGTCGAAGAGGCGCCAGAGGCTGGTTCAGTTCGTTCCTACAACATCTCCAGCCAGGAGCGGATTGTTCGTGGACGCATGCCGACGATGGAAATCGTCAACGAGCGGTTCGCGCGCAACTTGCGGATTGGTTTGTTCAACTTCATCCGTCGCAGCCCGGAGATATCCGTCGGGCCGGTTCAGGTCCAGCGCTACAGTGCTTTTTTGCGCGAACTGGCGGTGCCGACCAATTTCAATATCGTCGCCATTCGGCCGTTGCGTGGCAGCGGCCTGATTGTCTGCGAGCCGGCCTTGGTGTTCGGCGTGATCGATACGCTGTATGGCGGTATCGGCAAGTTCCAGACGCGAATCGAAGGGCGTGATTTTTCGGCGACCGAACAGCGGGTGATCAATCGTCTGGTGGATGTGATCACGCAGGAATACAAAAAAGCCTGGAAAGGGATATATCCCCTGGAGCTGGATTACCAGCGCAGCGAGATGCAGCCGCAGTTCGCGAACATCGCCACGCCGAGCGAAATCGTGATTTCCACCTCATTCCAGCTGGAGATTGGTGAGATCACAGGGTCGGTCCACTTCTGCATGCCTTATGCAACGATGGAGCCGATCCGCGACGTGCTGTATTCGTCGACGCAGGGCGATTCGATTGAGGTTGACCGCCGCTGGGTCAATGTGCTGACGCGGGAGATCCAGGCGGCCGAGGTGACCCTGGTGGCGGAGTTGGCGCGTACTGACGCCACGGTGGAGCAGTTGCTGGCCATGAAGCCCGGTGACTTCATCGAGTTGGAACGCCAGCCCAGGATTCAGGCCAGCGTCGATGGCGTGCCGGTTTTCGAATGTCAGTACGGAACGCACAATTCAAAATATGCCATCCGGATCGACAAGAGTCTGAGGGGCAACGATATGAACTGGTTAGGGGAACGACATGGCGGTTGATGACAAACCGGAAGACGACGGCTTGGCCGACTGGGCCGAGGCGTTGCAGGAGCAGAAAACTGCGGATAGCCAGCCGGGCGAAGTGGAGCCCGGCGGCGTGCTGTCTGGCGGGGAGGCGCCCCGTCCATTTTCTGCAGGAACCGATGGAGCGAGCAGTGACATCAACATGGTGCTGGATATTCCGGTCCAGTTGTCGGTCGAACTGGGCCGGACCAAGGTCCCCATCAAACACATTCTGCAGCTGGGCCAAGGCTCGGTGGTGGAGCTGGATGCGCTGGCGGGCGAGCCCATGGATGTGCTGGTGAATGGCTATCTGATCGCCCAAGGCGAGGTGGTCGTGGTCAACGACAAGTTCGGCATCCGGCTGACCGACGTCGTGACGCCATCGGAGCGTCTGAAGCGTCTCAGCAAGGGGTAAACTGCGCGCATGACGCAGACCATTGTTTCTGTCGCTGTATTTCTGGTGCTTCTGGCCTTGTTGCCGCTGGGGATCCGGTGGCTGCAGCGTCGCGCACCGGGCGGATCCACCACCACAGGTGCATCGAGAATCGTTTCGGCCATTGCCGTGGGACCGCATCAACGGGTTGTGACCGTTGAAGTCGGCCCGGAGGAGGCGCGCACCTGGCTGGTGCTCGGGGTGACCACGCAGAACATCACTTGCCTGCATGTCGCCGTGCCGGCCCCGGCTGCCGGTCGGACCTCCCGGGTCGAGACGACCGCTGAGCCGACGCAATCTTGATGCGGGGAACGTCAGTGAGCCAGCAGCAACAACGCGCGACACCGGCAAAGCGTGGTTACGTCGGCATGGTGGCCGTGGGGCTGGCGTGTGCGATGCCCTCACTGGTATGGGCGCAAAGCAACGCGCAACTGCCCTTGCTGATCGGCAGCGGTGAGTCGGGCACGAGCTTCTCGGTGCCGATCCAGACGCTGCTTTTTTTCACGGCACTGTCCTTCCTGCCGGCGATTCTTCTGATGATGACGGGCTTTACCCGCATCGTGATCGTGCTGTCCTTGCTGCGGCAGGCTTTGGGTACCCAGTCCTCGCCGCCCAATCAGGTCATCGTCGGCTTGTCGTTGTTTCTGACCTTTTTTGTCATGGGGCCAACCCTGGACCGGGTGTATCAGGATGCCTACGTGCCCTATACCCAGAATGCGATAACGTTCGACGAGGCGCTGGAAAAAGGGGAGGCACCGATCCGGCAGTTCATGGTCAAGCAGACGCGGCAGTCTGACTTTGCACTTTTCGCCAAGCTGGCCAAGCTGGGCCCGGATGCCAAGGCGCAGACGGCGCCGATGCGGGTGCTGGTGCCGGCCTTCGTGATCAGCGAGCTCAAGTCGGCGTTCCAGATCGGTTTCATGATTTTCATCCCCTTCCTGGTGATTGACATCGTTGTCGCCAGCGTGCTGATGTCCTTGGGGATGATGATGTTGTCGCCGGTGCTGGTGGCCTTGCCTTTCAAGCTGATGCTGTTTGTTCTGGCCGATGGCTGGAACCTGCTGATCGGCTCCCTGGCGGCAAGCTTCGTGACCTGAGGAGCCGTGGCATGAATGCACAAATCGTTCTGACCATCGGGCAAGAGGCCTTGTTGATGCTTCTGATGGTGTCGGCGCCCGTGTTGGGCGTGGTGCTGGTGGTGGGGCTGCTGGTCAGTCTGTTCCAGGCGATTACCCAGATTCATGAGGCCACGCTCGCCTTTGTGCCCAAGCTGGTAGCGGCCATGGCTGTGTTCGCCTGGGCTGGGCCCTGGATGCTGAATATGCTGGTGGAATACATCCGGCGCATGATCGAATCCATTCCCGGCATGGTGGCCTGAGTCGGAGCAGCGATGATTTCGCTGACAGAGGCTCAGTTGATGGCATGGCTCACGCCCATCCTGTGGCCGTTCCTGCGGGTGCTGGCCGTCTTCACTGCCGCGCCTGTCATCTCATCCCGTGCCTTTCCTGTGCGGGCGCGGATTGCCCTGGCCTTTTTGATCGCTCTGGCGGCCCAGGCCAGCCTGCCGCCGCAGCCGATGATCAGCCTGAATGGCGCCGAAGCCTGGGGGGCCGTGGTGCAGCAGGTGGGGATCGGGCTGGCCATCGGTTTTGTGGTGCGGCTGGTGTTCGCTGCCTTCGAGTTGGCCGGTGATGTGGTGGGTTTCCAGATGGGCCTGAATTTCGCAGCCTTTTTTGACCCCTCTCTCAACTCTCAGTCCAGCGCGACAGCCCGGTTCTTCGGGTACATGGCATCTTTGATGTTCGTGGTGCTCAACGGCCACCTGATGGTGCTGATGGCGGTAGTGCGCAGTTTCGAAGTGTTTCCGGTGAATCAGAACTTCCTGGAGGCGTTGAGCCTGATGAAGCTCTACAGCCTGGGGGGGGAGCTGTTTGCCAGCGGCTTCTGGATCGCGTTGCCGATGCTTGGGATGTTGATGTTCGCCAATCTGGCGCTCGGTATTGTGTCCCGGATTGCACCGCAGATGAATATTTTTGCCATTGGTTTTCCCATCACCCTGGGCGTCGGCTTGATCGGCATGGCGGTGACGCTGCCCATGCTGGATCGTCCGTTCACAGCGCTGATGGAGCGCGCCATCGATATTTTTACCGGCCGTTAGCGGGCCGCAGGCTAGACCAGTCCGTTACGGATCGCGTAGACGGTCAGTTCGGCGTTGTTCGAAAGCTTGAGCTTTTCCAGCACGCGAGCGCGGTAGACGCTGACGGTCTTGGGGCTGAGCATGAGTTCTTCGGCAATATCTGACAGGCGCTTGCCCGAGGCGATCTTCAACAGGGTCTGGAGTTCGCGCTCTGACAGAGAGGCGTGCAGCGCTTCGTCCGAGGGGGTGGACAGGTTTTCCACCAGCATCTGCGCCACGTCCGGCGTGACATATTTGCGGCCCTGGGCCACGGTGCGCACGGCCGTGATGAGTTCGCCCGGTTCGCCGGCCTTGTTCAGGTAGCCCTGCGCGCCGGCGCGCAGGCAGCGGATGGCGTACTGATCTTCGGGAAACATGGAGACCACCAGCACCTTGATGGGCGAGTCGGCTTCGCGCAGCGAAGCCAAGACCTCGAGGCCGCCACGGCCAGGAAGATTCAGGTCGAGAACAAGCACGTCGCAGGCGTTGGCGCGTAAAGCTTCGCGGACTTCGGCATAGCTGCCGGCCTCAGCCACGACCTGGATGTCGACGGCTTCGGATAGCATCTCGCGGATGCCCCGCCGCACAACGGCATGATCGTCGCAAAGAATGACGCGGATCATTGAGTCACATCCTGTAAGTTGCCAGTGGACTGGGTGGAGAGCGGAATGGATAGGGTAATGGATGTCCCCTCGCCAATGCGGCTACTCACATCGAGCCAACCGTTCACGCCACGTGCCCGCTCCTGCAGCCCCTTGAGGCCAAAAGCCTTCGGTTTTTCGCGCTCGGCCGGCTGAATGCCGCGGCCATTGTCGGCGATTTCCAGGGTGAGCACGTCTTCGGCATCCGAGAGTTCGATGCGAACCTCGCTGCATTGGGCGTGCTTGGATATGTTGGTGAGCGCTTCCTGCGCGGTTCGGTATGCGGCCACCTGCACGGGTTTGCTGATGTTGTCTCCCTTGAGGGTGGCACGCAAGGCGGTCCGTATTCCGGTACGACGCTCGAACTCGCGGGCCAGCCAGTCCACGGCGGCTTCCAGACCTTGGTCAAGAATCGCCGGACGCAGATTGAGCATGATGCGCTGGCTGGCGCCCAATGCGTGCTGCAGCATGCTCAGGGCTGATTCGATATGTGCCAGTGCATCGGGATCCCCGTAATGCCGGCTGAGCCAGGACAGGTCAAACTTGATGGCTGCCAGCGAGCCGCCGATATCGTCATGAATCTCGCGCGCTATAGCGGCCCGCTCCTGTTCAATGGTCATTTGCAGGTGGTCGGCAAATTGGGCCAGGCGGCGTTCGGAGGCCGCCAGCTCGGCATCAGTGCGCTCCTTCGCAAGATGGGCCTCCTGCACCTCGATCGCCCGCTGAATGACATGGGCCAGTTTCCCCATGTCGTCCTTGAGAAGGTAGTCGCTGATGCCAAGCTTGATGGCCTCTACCGCTGCAGATTCGCCAATAGCACCCGATAACAAGATAAAGGGCGGTCGTTGGGATTGGTTCTGAAGGGCCTCCCAGGCGTCGAGCGCGGTGAAACCAGGCAGGCGATAGTCGGCCAGGATGGCATCGAACTCGATGGTGTGGAGTGCATGCAGGAATTCATCGAGCTTCTCCACGCGGACCATGTCGCATGTCATGCCCGACTTTCGGAGCGTGCGTGCGACCAGGTCGTGGTCAAGAATGGAGTCTTCCAGATGCAGGATGCGGATCGGACGGCTGGGGTGGGGTGAATGCATAAATTAGGCGCTATGATGGCCGGAGCCCTTGGGAGCGTCCATGACGTGTCGGGGCCTTCCCGGCTTGTTGAACCGTCTGAAATAGGCGAGAAATCGCCGCAATTTGACCGTATCCTGATAACCTACTTCTGGCAAAATTCTAATGCTGGGACGAATGGGGCGGTGAAGCAAGCAACAACCGGGCAACAGAATGAAATGACAATGCAACCCACGATGACGACGCCGGCCGCTCCCGCCGTGGAGTTGCCTGTCATGCTGGTCGCCGAAGTGCAGGATGCACTGCTGGTCGTGGTGCATGATCTGGCCAGGCTGGATGGCCTGCTGGCACATACGATGGAGAACCTGATGGAGCGCTTTTCCAGCGCCAGTTCGACGTTGGCTGATTCGTCGCAGGTTGATGCTGAAGCGCTGGAGTCCGTGCGTGCGGCATTGCGTTCGGCCGTGACCGAGTTGCAGTTTCAGGATATGGCCTCCCAGTTGATCAACCATACATCCAAGATTCTTCAGGGCTGCGCCTACCGTTTGGCAGCAGAATCCATGGGGCAGGAGGACGGCGAGGCAGTGCCTTTCGTCGAAGAAGTGCCCGAACGGCCGAATCCGGTGACCCAGGATGAAATGGACGCCGGTTCCATCGAGTTGTTCTGAAAATATTCATACCCATCAAGCTAATTAAATCAGTCGGAGCCTCACATGCCTTTGATCCTTGCCGTTGACGACTCGCCTTCCATGCGCAAGATGGTGTCATTTACCCTGACGGGCGCTGGCCACCAGGTGGTGGAGGCGGTGGATGGCCAGGATGCTTTCGAGAAGGCTCAGGCCCAGCTCTTTGATTTGGTCCTGACGGACCAGAACATGCCCAGGCTGGATGGCTTGGGGCTGACCCGCAAGCTGCGGGAACATCCCCAGTACAAGACTCGGCCGATTCTGATGCTGACGACGGAGTCCAGCGATCTGATGAAGCAGGCCGGGCGTGCTGCGGGTGCGACCGGCTGGCTGGTCAAGCCTTTCGATCCGGCCCGGCTTTTGGATGTCATCCAAAAAGTCATCAAGTGACCCCGAGTCGCCGTAATTGATACAATTGATAACTGTTTCGCTCATGAAACACAGGAGTTCTAGTCATGGCTGAAGCGCATCAGGAAAGCGGTGGATCTGGCGATTTCGATCTGAGTCAGTTTTATCAGATCTTCTTCGAGGAAGCGGGCGAAAACCTGGATCTGATGGAGCAGATGCTGCTCAACCTTGATCTGGAAACGGCTGATGACGAGGAGTTGAACGGGATCTTCCGTTGCGCCCATTCCGTCAAGGGTGGGGCGGCAACCTTCGGTTTCAGCGATGTGGCGGAGTTGACCCACCAGATGGAGTCCTTGCTCGACAAGTTGCGCCGGCATGAGTTGCAACCCAACGCCATGATGGTGGATGTACTGCTCGAATCGGCAGACATTTCGCGCAGCCTCTTGGCCCGCCATCAGACTGGTGAGACCGGCGAGCCGCCATCATCGGCCGACTTGGTGCGCCGAATCAGCGAACTGGCCGCTGGCGGCACTCCCGCGGCAGCCGCTCACGCACCGTCCCCCGCGGCCACGCCGGCACCTGTGGCGGCGCCTGTCGCAGCAGCCGCACCGGCGGCGACGCCGGAGGTCAAGGGTGAGCGTCAGCTTGAAATCCGGATGGGGCCGTTGGAGCGACAGGATCAGGTTGATCCTGTCAAAGAATTGTTCCGGGATATTGCTGGTCTGGGTGAAATCGTTGATCTGCCCTGCGACCAACCCAACTTTCGGGTTTTCAAGGTCGGAACGGCCTCCAGCAACGAGGATTTGCTCGACCTGTTTGCTTTTCACGTCGCTCGTGAGCACGTGTCGATTCGCGACCTCGGCGAAGAGCCCAGCTTGGCGGCTGTGTCTTGGGCCGATGATCCGCCGCCGGGCGCTCCGTTGGCCCCGGCGCCAGGATTCGGCTTTTTTGATGGCGCGCCGGGCGCACCGGGCGCACAGGGCGCACCGGCCGTTTCCAAAGCGGCTGCCAGCGCCGACGTGGTCGAGTCCAAGGGACCGGCCAAAACCGGTGGCAGAGCCGCGGCTGCCCCGCAGGCCCAGCCTGAAGCCGCCACTATCCGGGTGGCCATCAACAAGGTGGACCAGCTGATCAATCTGGTGGGTGAGCTGGTTATCACGCAGGCGATGCTGGCGCAGAACAGCCGCACACTGGATCCGGCATTGAACCAGCAACTGCTGGCGGGTCTGGCGGATCTGGACCGCAACACGCGTGACCTGCAGGAATCGGTGATGTCGATCCGCATGATTCCGATGTCCATCGTGTTCAGCCGCTTCCCTCGCATGTTGCGTGACCTGGCCAGCAAGCTGGGCAAGAAGGTCGATTTTGTGACCCAGGGTGAGGCGACCGAACTCGACAAGGGACTGGTCGAGAAGATCACCGACCCCTTGACTCACTTGGTGCGCAATAGCTGCGACCATGGTATCGAGATGCCTGAAGATCGCGTAGCGAAAGGCAAGTCCGAGACTGGCACCATTACGTTGTCGGCGGCGCACCAGGGCGGGTCTATCGTCATCGAAGTGCGCGATGACGGGCGAGGCTTGTCGCGCGAGAAGATTCTGAATAAGGCGCGCGAGCGTGGCCTGGAGGTCTCCGACCAGATGTCGGACGCGGATGTCTGGCAACTGATTTTTGCACCGGGCTTTTCGACGGCGGATGTGGTGACCGATGTGTCCGGGCGTGGCGTCGGCATGGACGTGGTGAAAAAGAACATCGCTGCGCTGAATGGTACGGTCGAGATCGATTCGGCCGAAGGCTACGGCATGCGGGTGTCGGTTCGTCTGCCGCTGACGCTGGCCATCATGGACGGCATGTCGGTGGGGGTGGGTGACGAGGTCTACATCCTGCCGCTGTCTTCGGTGGTGGAATCCTTCCAGGTCAAGCCCGATGCCGTCAGCACGGTGGGGCAGGGTTCGCAGCTGGTCAAGGTGCGCGACGAATATATGCCGGTCATCGAGTTGGAGAAGGTGTTCCAGGTCCCGCGTTTCGACTCCGAGAAGTCCAGCGACATCATGGTCGTGGTGGAGGCCGAGGGTAGCCGTGTGGCACTGCTGGTCGATGAGTTGCTGGGTCAGCAGCAGGTGGTGGTGAAAAACCTCGAGACCAATTACCGCAAGGTCCCGAATGTGTCGGGTGCCACGATTCTGGGTGATGGCAAGGTGGCGCTGATTCTCGATACCAGTTCCTTGGTGCGTCGTTCGCGCCACTGAGCTTTGCGAAGGAGAGTGTGAATGGATGTGATGGAAAAAACAGATGAAGTGACGTCGGTTGGTGCACGCGAGTATCTGACCTTTCGGCTCGACCAGGAAGAGTACGGCATCGACATTCTCAAGGTCCAGGAAATCCGGGGCTACGAGAAACCGACCCGTCTCGCCAACGCGCCGGAATTCATCAAGGGCGTTGTCAACCTGCGCGGCACGATCGTGCCGATCGTCGACATGCGTCTGAAGTTCAACTGTGCCAAGGCTGAGTACAACGACTTCACGGTGGTGATCATCCTCAACCTGCATAGCCGCATTGTGGGTATCGTGGTCGACTCGGTCAGCGATGTGATGGAACTGCCCGCCGACAGCGTCAAGGCTGCACCGGAAATCGATAGCGTGATTGACAGTGCGGCCGTGATGGGGCTGGGTTCAGTGGGTGACCGCATGCTGATTCTGCTGGACATTGAGAGACTCATGTCGGGTCTCGACATGGGTCTGGTCTCTGGGGAAGAATGACGGCCGATTTGGTTCGGTTCTGCGCATGGTGACAACATCCAGCACGTCGCGGTCGTCATCGACCGCGGCTACACCTGAGGCAGGGGGCTCCGATGCGCAAGGTCGAGAGTTTGCCTGGACGCAAGCCGACTTTTCCCGTGTCCAGTCGCTCATTTACCAGCGCGCCGGCATCAGTTTGCATGATGGCAAGCACGCAATGGTGTACAGCCGGCTCTCGCGGCGGCTGCGCGAGACCGGGTATCAGACCTTTCGTGATTACCTGACCTGGCTGGAGTCGCACGACGGTCCGGAATGGCAGGAATTCATCAATGCGTTGACCACCAACCTCACCTCCTTCTTTCGTGAGCAGCATCATTTCGACATCCTTGCCGAGCATCTGAAGGCGAAGCCGGCCAGCACGGCCTGGCGGGTCTGGTGCAATGCGGCATCCACCGGTGAAGAGCCCTATTCGATAGTGATGACGGCCATGGATGCCTTGGGAAGCCAGCCCAGTTTCAAGTTGTGGGCCAGCGACATCGACTCCAAGGTGCTGGCCACGGCGGCGCGCGGGGTGTACCGGCTCGATGGTCTCAAGGGTATTGATTCGGCCCGCCTGCAGCGCTTTTTCATGCGTGGCAAGGGCGCCAACGAGGGGATGATTCGCATCAAGCCCGAGTTGCAGCGCATGATCGAGTTTCTCAGCGTGAACCTGATTCGCGATGACTGGCCGTTTCGTGAGCCGTTCGACATCGTGTTCTGCCGCAATGTCATGATCTACTTTGATGCCGCGACTCAGCGCAGCGTGCTGGAACGCATCCATCGGGTGATGAAACCCGGTGGTTTGCTGTTCGTGGGCCATTCCGAGAACTTCAACGAGTCGCGCGATTTGTTCGTGCTGCGCGGGAAGACTGTCTATGAGCGCCGTTAGTGCTTCTGCGAGTGCTGCGGTCAAAGTCCTGGCTGGTGGGCGCGTATCGCGAGTCGATCAGCTCAAGGCGCAACCGCGCAAACCGGGTGAAGCCTCGTTTTTCTACGCGGACCATCATTTTCAGTACGACGCCGTCAAGGTGTTGCCGGGGGAGTATTTCGTTTCCAGCGAGGACTTGGTCATCATGACCGTGCTCGGCTCCTGCATCGCAGCCTGCATTTGGGACAACAAGATGCGCATCGGTGGCATGAACCACTTCATGCTGCCGGACGGTGACGGCGCCGACGGCTCGGGTCGCTATGGCTCCTACGCCATGGAGTTGCTGCTCAACGAAATGATCAAGCTCGGTGCGAGACGCGAGACCATGCAGGCCAAAGTGTTTGGCGGCGGGGCGGTGATGGCCGGCTTTACCACCATGAATGTGGGAGAACGCAATACCAAATTCGTGCTCGATTATCTGGCGACCGAGCGCATTCCGGTGGTGTCTCAGGATGTCTTGGACATCCATCCGCGCAAGGTGTGCTTTTTCCCGGTGACGGGCAAGGCGCTGGTCAAACGCCTGGCTCACTCGCATCCCGAGTCGCTGGTCGTCGAAGAGCGTCGGGGTAATGCAGCATTGGTTGCCAAGACCACCGCGGGTGGTTCTGTGGATCTGTTCTAGGGGAATCTACTTGAAAAAGATTCGGGTTGTGGTGGTCGATGATTCAGCGCTGGTGCGCAGCCTGTTGGCTGAAATCATCAACCGTCAGAAAGACATGGAGTGCATCGGTACGGCGAACGATCCGTTGATTGCGCGTGAAATGATTCGCGAGCTAAATCCGGACGTGTTGACGCTGGACGTCGAGATGCCGCGCATGGACGGTATTGATTTTCTGGGGCGCCTGATGCGCCTGCGGCCCATGCCGGTCGTCATGATTTCCACGCTGACCGAGCGCGGGGCCGAAGTCACCATGCGTGCGCTGGAACTGGGGGCCGTTGACTTTGTCGCCAAGCCTCGCATTGGCCTGGCCGAAGGCATCAAGGAGTTGTCGGACCTGATCGTCGAGAAAATCCGGGTGGCCGCGGCCGCGCATGTCCGGCGGCTGCCGACCCCGGCCCCGGGCGGGGCGGCAGGTGAGGGTGCGGCTGTCCGTGCCGAGATCAAGCCGCTGGGGCGCCTGTCGACAGAAAAATTGATCTGTATCGGCTCCTCCACCGGCGGCACCGAGGCGGTCAAGGAAATCCTGACCCGCATGCCGGCCGATTCGCCGGGCATCGTCATCACCCAGCACATGCCGCCGGGTTTTACCACCAGTTTTGCGGCACGCCTTAACAGCCTGTGCCAAATCACGGTGCAGGAGGCGGTCAATGGCGAGCGTATCTTGCCTGGCCATGCCTACATCGCTCCCGGCGGCAAGCAATTTCGCATCGATCGCAGTGGCGCCAATTACGTGGCTGTGGTGGAGGACGGCGAACCGGTCAACAGGCACAGGCCCTCGGTGGAGGTCTTGTTTAAGTCGTGTGCGCAGGTGGTAGGGCGTAACGCCTTCGGCATCATGCTCACCGGTATGGGCAACGACGGCGCCAAGGCCATGCGCGAAATGAAGGACGCTGGCAGCTACAACTATGTGCAGGACGAGGCCAGCTGCGTGGTGTTCGGCATGCCGCGCGAGGCCATTGCGCACGGCGCCGCTGACGAAGTCTTGTCACTGACTGCCATTGCTCCAGCACTGCTGTCTCGCCTGAGCAGCACGACTGACCGCTACCGCGTCTGAGGGCAGGGCTGGACTGCTGCCATGCCCCGCTATTTCCGGGCTGACAGCTCTTCCCAGCGCGTCAGTGCCGCCATCAACTCGTCTTCGATGGTGGCGTCACGGGCGTGTAATTCGGCAGCGCGTTGCGGGTCGCGGCTGTAGAGGCCACCGTCAGCCAGTTCATCGCGCAGTTGCGCTTGCTCCAGTTCCAGGGCTTCAATGTGATCGGGCAAAGCCTCCAACTCGCGCTGCTCCTTGTAGCTGAGTTTGGTGCCGCCGGGCGAGCGCTGTGACGCTGGTTTTGTGTGCTCTATTTCGGCATCAGTTCTTGTCAGTTCTGAATTTGATGCTCCTGAATTTGTAGCATCCAGCCACATCTGGCGTCGCCGTGATTGCACCAGCCAGTCTTCCACGCCGCCCTCGTACTCCCGCCAGCAGCCGTCGCCTTCGAAAGCGATGGTGCTGGTGACGACGTTGTCGAGAAAGGTGCGGTCATGGCTGACCAGAAACACCGTGCCCTCGTAGCTCTGCAGCAGTTCTTCCAGCAGTTCCAGCGTGTCGATGTCCAGATCGTTGGTGGGTTCATCCAGCACCAGCACATTGGCTGGACGGGCGAACAGCCGCGCCAGCAGCAGGCGATTGCGCTCGCCGCCCGAGAGCGAGCGGACTGGCGAGTTGGCTCGCGCCGGCGAGAAGAGGAAGTCACCCAGATAGCTTTTGACGTGTTGACGTTTGGCGCCGATCTCGATCCACTCGCTGCCAGGACTGATGAAGTCTTCCAGCGTGGCGTCGAGATCGAGCGCATTGCGCATCTGATCAAAGTAGGCCACCTGCAGGTTGGCACCCTGGCGGACCTGTCCGCTGTCAGGTTGTAATTCACCCAGGATCAGCTTGAGCAGGGTGGTCTTGCCGGCGCCGTTGGGGCCGATCAGACCGACTTTGTCGCCGCGCAGGATGGTGGCGCTGAAGTTGCGAACGATGAGATTGTTGCCAAAGGCCTTGCTGACGTCATTCAATTCGGCCACCAGCTTGCCGCTGGAGGTTCCGGTCGCCACATCCAGTTTGACGCTGCCCACGGCCTCATGCCGCGCTGCACGCCGGGCGCGTAATTGTTCCAGCCGGACGATGCGGCTCTGGCTGCGTGTGCGGCGCGCCTCCACGCCTTTGCGCACCCAGACTTCCTCCTGTGCCAGCAGCTTGTCGGCCTTGGCGTTGATGACGGCTTCCTGTGCCAGTTGCGCTTCTTTTTGCACCAGGTACTGGGCAAAGTTGCCCGGATAGGAGTTCAGGCAGCCGCGGTCCAACTCCACAATGCGGGTCGCCACGTTGTCGAGAAAGGTGCGGTCATGCGTGATGGTGACCACGCTCCCCTTGAACTCCAGCAACAGGTTTTCCAGCCATTCGATCGAGTCGAGATCGAGGTGGTTGGTTGGTTCGTCAAGCAGCAGCACATCGGGCTGGGACACCAGTGCCTGCGCCAGCGCTACGCGCTTGCGCGTGCCGCCGGAGAGCGTCCTGATCACGGCGTCTTTGTCCAAGTGCAGGCGGTGCAGTGTTTCTTCCACGCGTCGCTGCCAGTTCCATCCATCCTGGGCCTCGATCTCGTCTTGCAGGGCGTCGAGCTCACCTTCGCCACGTGAATACAGCTCAATCAGCTGGGCGATCCTCGCCAGGCCTGAGCTAACGGCGACAAAGACAGTTGCGGCCGGATCGAGAGCTGGTTCCTGGGCGACGTAGGCCAGCCTCAGGTTCTGTTGCAACTGCAGGTTGCCGTCATCGGGTTTTTCCTGGCCGCCCAGAATTTTGAGCAAGGATGACTTGCCGGTGCCATTGCGGCCGATCAATCCAATTCGTTCGCCTGCTTCGAGGGAAAAGTTGGCGTGATCAAGCAGCGGCACATGGCCGAAGGCCAGTTGTGCATTGAGAAGGGTGAGGAGTGCCATAAGAGCCGGGATTATCCTTGTCTGCGAGAACTGTGCAGATCTGCGCTCGTATGTGCCGCACCGATAGGGAGTGTTCATGACGGACTGTGGGGCTGGGCTGTTTGCACCATTCCCTATTTCTATTTATCTGCACGACGGATCGGTTTGGACGCGCGCGCGCAGCGCAGCGCCGCGCCGCGACGGGGCGGTGGGTAGGTTGGCTTGAGAAGGTTCGTCTTCTCTTGTCGGTGCTGCCGCTCGTGTATGGCTGCCGTCTTTTTGTCGGGGCTCGGGGAGCCTTGGTTGCGCCCGCAAAAAATCGTGCTATAGTTGCGGGCTTCGCTGCTGAAATTCATTCGAAATGAACGACGCAGCAAGACGGCATCGAAGCCGGGTTGACAGGCGATGTGGAGAGCAAGATGCTCAAAACAAAAATAAATCGCAGTGTTGACGCGGGGGAAAAAATGGTGCTATAATTCAAGGCTTCGCTGATCACGGCGAAGCAAGCGTAAAGCGAATAAGTTTTACGGGGTTCCTTAAAAATATACAGCCGATAAGCGTGGGCGTTTGAAGGTGGTTGCCAAGTTCTTCG